>OJIG01000035.1_pt1 | contig 25536 bp, 22 predicted proteins | sample 1595431 | NCBI WGS metagenome assembly OJIG01 (sample SAMN05416742, study PRJEB24817) | seawater metagenome | isolation source: Sea water | place: Canada:Atlantic | collected 2013-07
ACGAGATGCTCAGGAGTCTCGTGGGCTCGGAGATGTGTATAAGAGACAGAACATAACCAGCACCTCTTAAAGTTTGTAAGTATTTTGGATTTTTTGGGTCTATTTCTATTTTTTTTCTAAGTCTTGTAATTATTACATCTATTGATCTTTCTTTATCGAGATCAGTTAGTTTACCAATATCCTCTCTTGAAAAAGTTTTGCCAGGATTGTTAATCATTTTTTCTAATATAATTTTTTCAGTACTATTTATTTTATATTCAGTATCATTTTTAATGATTAAAAGTTTGTTAAGATCAATTTTAATATTATCAAAGGTTATAATTCTTTTTTCATCATTTCTTTTTGTTTTATTCAAAATATTTTTTATTCTTAAAGTAAGTTCCTTTGGTTCAAAAGGTTTTGGTAAATAATCATCAGCACCTATCTCTAGGCCTTCAACTCTATTTTCAGCTTCTCCTTTAGCTGTTAATAAAATTATAGGGGTATCAATCTTAGATTTATTTTGCTTGATAAAATCAAGGCCACTTTTGCCTGTCATCATTACATCCAAGACAATTAAATCAAATTTAATTATTGAAATTTTTTCTTCAGCATTTTCTGCACTATCCGATGTAGTAACCAAAAAGTTATTTTCATTTAAATATTGTTTAATTAGAGATCTAATTCCCTCATCATCATCTACAACTAAAATATGGGCTATAAAATCATTCATTAATTATTTTCTTTAAAACATTATCAAAGTTTAGGACTTGATCAGAACTTGAATTTAAAAGAGCGTTATAAATTCTTTTTTTTTGTGTCGAAAATATTTCATCAAAAATTTTTTCTCCTTTTTCATTTAAAAAAATGTGTTTTACTCTTGTGTCTTGTTGATCTTTTTCAAAAAAAACAACATCAAGTTTAATTAAATCTTTTAAAACTCTATTTAAACTCTGCTTAGTAACCTTTAGCTTCTTTAACAGGTCAGAAATTGTAATCCCCTTATACATTGATAATAGATGTAAAACTTTGTGGTGAGCTATACCTATAGCGTATTTATCTAATGTTTTCTTGGCATCTGAAAAAGATTCACGATAACTTGTAAATAACTTTTCAATCAACTGCTTTAACTGAGTGTCCTTTAAATATAAAAGTTCTTTCATTATGGGTAAGTTATATTGACATATTATAGATACAAAGATAATTTTAGGAAAAAATTTAAATTATTTCATACATGATACCCTACGATAAAAGATCTGGTAAAATCTGGTATAATAACGAGCTTGTTGATTGGGCTGATGCAAAAATTCATATTTTAAATCATGGATTGCATTATGCTAGCTGTGTATTTGAAGGAGAAAGAGTTTATGACGGATCAATATTCAAATTAGAAGAGCATACTACAAGACTTTTTTATTCAGCTAAAAGAATGGGAATTACAATGCCATATTCAGAAACAGAAATAAATGATGCATGTAATAAAATTATTTCAGTTCAAAATATAAAAGATGGTTATGTAAGACCAATGGCCTGGAGAGGTAGTGAAATGATGGCAATCTCTGCACAACAAACAAAAATTCATGTTGCTGTAGCAACCTGGGATTGGGGTTCTTATTTTGATCCAAAATTAAAAGTTAATGGGATTAAATTAAATATTTCGAATTGGAGAAAGCCACCACCAAATACAATACCGTGGGATACAAAAGCATCGGGTCTATATATGATTAATACACTGTCAAAACATGAGGCAGAACAACAAGGTTATACAGATTCTTTAATGCTGGATCATGAAGGAAATGTTGCAGAAGCAACTGGAGCAAATGTTTTTTTTAAAGATAAAAATGGAGAGATACATACTCCAATTCCAGATTGTTTTTTAGACGGAATAACAAGAAGAACAGTTATTGAGATTGCAAAATCTAAAGGAATTAAAATTAATGAGAGAAAAATTAAACCAGAAGAACTAAAAGATTTTGTTGGTTGTTTTTTAACTGGGTCAGCTGCAGAAGTAACACCAGTATCATGTATTGCAGATAATCAATTTAAAGTTTGTGAAACTATAATTGATTTGAATGAAAGCTATCAAGCTTTAGTTAGAAAAAAATAGATTATTTACTTTTTATTATCTTCAGACATTGCATGGTCAATGCCTTTTCTTAAATACTCATAACCAGTATATAGAGTTAAAAATGCAGAAAGCCAAAGCAGGATTATGCCAATAGTTTGGGCATTATAATCTTGAAAATTTAAAATTTTATTACCAGTTTCACCTGTCAGTAAAAGAGCTATGGCAACCATTTGTAAAAAAGTTTTTAATTTTGCTAAATTAGTTACTGGTAATTTAATTTGCCCTCTAGCTAGAAACTCTCTTAAGCCTGAAATTAGTATTTCTCTTGTAAGTATTATAATTGCAGCAATAACCTCGTAATGTTTAATTGTTCCACTCATAACCAATAATATAAGTGCAGTAGCAACAATAATTTTATCTGCTATAGGGTCAAGTAATTCACCTAACTTAGACTCTTCGCCCATCATTCTTGCCAACATTCCATCTAAAAAATCAGTAAATGAAGCAATTACAAACAATACGCATGCAGTTAAGTCACCGTAAAAACCTGGCAAATAAAATGCTAGAACAAAAAAGGGTACAATTATTATTCTACCAATTGTTAAAATATTTGGAATTTTTTTAAGCATAATTATTCGTGAAAAAAGTTATATATCTTTTTTGCAACTTTTTCCTCAACACCTTCAACTGATTTAATCTCATCAAAACTAGCAGATTCTACAGATCTAGCAGAGCCAAAGTGGTTCAATAAGGCTCTTTTTCTAATCGATCCAATACCATCAATTTGATCTAATAATGATTTTGTAATTCCTTTTGCTCTTTTTGCTCTATGAGAGGTGATAGCAAACCTATGTGCTTCATCACGCAGTCTCTGCATGAAGAAGAGGGTAGGGTCATTCTTATCAAATTTAAATGATTTTCCTTTGTAGAAAAAAGTTTCATCACCACTATTTCTTAATTTACCCTTAGCAATAGCAATCATAGGAAGATCATGTAAGCCAAATTCATCCAATACTTCTTTGGCAGATGAATATTGACCTTTACCACCATCAATTAAAATTAAATCAGGAAGAGTTAAATAATTTCCTTTTTCTAGCATTGCTCTTTTAAATCTTCTTGTAAGAACTTCTTTTAACATTGCAAAATCATCTTGTTCAGCACCTTTTGTCTTAATATCAAATTTTCTATATCTTTTTTTAACAAATCCTTCATTTCCAAAAGTAATCATAGCACCCACACTATTGGTCCCTGAGATATGGCTATTATCATAAACCTCAACTAAGTTTAGGCCATTTTTAAGATCAAATTTTTTAGCCACACCTTCAAATAAATTTTTGTTATTATTTGTTTCATAAATTTTTCTATTAAGTGACTCTTTGGCATTTTTTTCTGCCATAGCAATCACTTTAGCTTTAGTGCCTTTTTTTGCTACATTAATAGAAATTGTATTATTTTCTTTTTTACTTAAAGTTTCTTCAATTAATTTCTTGTCCTCAATTTCTGTATTAATAATTATTAATTTTGGAACATTTTTATTTTCATAAAACTGCATCAAGAAAGAAGACATTATTTCAGATACGTCTTGGTCAGGATCATGTTTTGGAAAATAAGCTTGGTTGCCCCAATTTTGTTTGGATCTGTAAAAAAATACCTGAATACAGGTTTTGCCAGATTCTTTATAGGCAGCAATTACATCAGCATCAACTAGATTGGCTTCATTAATTCTTTGTGACGATTGAATTATATTTAAGGATTTAATTCTATCTCTAAAAATAGAAGCTCTTTCAAAATCCAGCTTTTCGCTGGCTTCCTCCATTTGTTTAGATAGATTTTTTTGTATATCTCTTGATTTACCCGATACAAACTGAATTGCTTGATCTACTGATTTTTTATAATCTTCTTTATCAATATAATCGACACAAGGACCAGAGCATCTTTTTATCTGATAAAGAATGCAGGGTCTTTTTCTATTCTTGAACGTGCTATCATCACAAACTCGAATTTGAAATATTTTTTGAAGCATCTTAATAGTCCAATTTGCAGTTCCTGCTGAAGCAAAGGGTCCAAAGTAAAATCCTTCTTTATCTTTTTTCCCCCTATGTTTTGTAACTTGTGCCCATTGGTCTTTATTACTGATGAAAACAAAGGGAAAAGATTTGTCATCTTTAAGTAATATATTGAATTTAGGTTTATGTTTTTTGATTAAATTAGCTTCTAAAAGAAGTGCTTCACTTTCATTGGCAGTAGTCGTTATCTCTAACTTAAAAGTTTGAGAGAGCATCCTTGCTGTTCTGATGATATGATTTTTTTCAGCTACATAGCTTTTTAATCTATTGGGTAGGTTTTTTGCTTTACCTACATACAAAATCACATCTTTATGATCAAGCATTCGATAAACTCCAGGACTTTTAGGAATTAATGGGAGCTCTTTTCTAATTACGTCTTTGCCTAATTCAGAGCTTTTCATGACTTCTTTTTTTGGTAATTTGGATACCAACAGAGGCACATTCTTTTATAATTTCTAATTTTTCAATTTGAAGCATAATTTTTCCAATTCGTTTATCTTTAAATAATACATCAAAAACATCTTCAGCAAGTGTTTCTAAAAAATTATAATGTTTCTTTTTTGCAAGTTTTGTAATTAATTTTACAACCTGACCATAATTAACAATTGATTTAATATCTTTGTCATTTGTTGGTTTTCTATCTTCATAATCAATCTCTAAACTAAATTTTACTTTCTGGGTTTTTTCTTTTTCAAAATCATAATAACCAAGCTTTAAATCTAGAGTTAATTCTTTAATAAGAATTTTTTTTTCGTAATTAAATAGACTTTTATTTTTATCTATTTTGACAATATTTAAATTATTTTTTTTCATTCTTTTCCAATTACATCTGGTGTTTGCCAGTTTAAACTTTGTCCGCTATCTATTGCTATTACTTGACCTGTAATTGAACTGTTTTTGATAAAAAAGTCAACAGCAGAACATATGTCTTTTACATTTACCTGCTGTTTTAAAGGGGTTGCTAAGTACTGCTTTTTAAAATGCATGTCAGTTTGTCTTTTATTTTTAATAGTTGGTCCAGGTGCAATTCCATTAACTCTTATGTTTGGAGCTAATTCCATAGCACTAGTTTTTGTTAGTGTGTAAAGCCCTGTTTTACTTAAAGTGTAAGAAAAGAAAAAGGGAGTTAACTTAAAAACTCTTTGATCTATTATATTTATAATATTGTTGTTTTTACCCTTAACATTTTTTGAAAATTCTTTTGTAAGATATGCGGGTGCTTTTAAATTTACATCAATATGTTGGTTCCAACTTTTAGAAGAAAAATTTTTAAGACTGTCATTTTCAAATAATGAAGCATTATTAACTAAACAATCAAAGTATTTTAATTTTAACTTTGAGAATTTTATAATTTTTTTTAAATCTTGTTCTTTTGCAAGGTCACCTTTTACCAAGTAAACTTTTGTTTTATTTTTTGACAATTCTTTTTGTAATTTTTCAGCTTCAGATTTAGACTTATTGTAATGAATAACCATTTCAACTCCTGGACCTGAGAGTTTCTTTGCAATAGCAGCACCCATTCTTGTTGCGGCTCCAGTGATAATTATTTTGTTTGCTTCCATTTTTTCTTACCTTTTTGTGCTCTTGTACCAGGTAAGCCCATTGTTGATCTACCTTTTGGATATGTTCTATTTTCTTGGTTATAGTGTTTTATTTTTGGGTTTAAAACAATTTCTAACTCTGATGCTTCTAAATTTCTTATTTCATCTCTAATTTTACCAGCTTCTTCAAATTCAAGATTTGTGGCTGCATCTTTCATTCTTTTGTTGAGCATCTTTAAGTGTTTCTTTAAATTTCCACCAATATTGTCTCCAGTACCTACTTTTAAATAATCCTTATCATAAACGTTCTGCAACACATCGCTGATTTCTTTCTTAATAGAAACAGCATCAATATTATGCTTTTTATTATAGGCAACTTGAATTGCTCTTCTTCTATCTGTTTCTTGAATTGCTTTTTTTATACTTTTAGTTTCTTTATCTGCATAAAGAATAACTCTTCCTTCTAAGTTTCTTGCAGCCCTTCCAATAGTTTGAACTAAAGAAGTTTCGGATCTTAAAAATCCTTCTTTATCAGCATCTAAAATTCCAACTAATGCACACTCTGGAATATCTAGCCCTTCTCTTAAAAGGTTAATTCCCACTAAGACATCAAAAACACCAAGCCTTAAATCCCTCATGATTTCTATTCGCTCCAGTGTATCAATATCTGAGTGTAAATATCTAACCCTAATACCATTTTCATGAAAATATTCTGTTAAATCCTCAGCCATTTTCTTAGTCAATGTAGTAACCAAAACTCTAAAATTTTTATCTATTGTTTTTTTGCACTCATGCATCAAGTCATCAACTTGATTTTTGGCAGGTTTTATCTCAACTGGTGGATCAATTAGACCAGTAGGCCTTATTATTTGTTCAACAAATTTACCCTTAACTTGTTCTAATTCCCAAGGACCAGGTGTTGCTGATACAAAAACTGTTTGGGTTCTCATTGCATCCCATTCTTCAAATTTAAGAGGTCTATTGTCCATGCAAGAAGGTAATCTAAAACCATATTCGGCAAGATTACTTTTTCTAGATCTGTCTCCTTTGTACATACCATTTAATTGAGGAACTGTTACGTGGCATTCATCTACAAAAATAAGAGTGTTGTCAGGAAAGTATTCAAATAGAGTGGGAGGTGGTTCTCCTGGTTTTCTTCCAGATAAAAAACGAGAATAGTTTTCAATACCAGCACAAGACCCTGTTGCTTCTATCATTTCTAAATCAAACTTAACTCTTTCTTCTAATCTTTGTGCTTCAAGTAATTTATTTTGTTCTTTGAATTTTTTTAAAGTTACTTCTAATTCTCTTTTAATTTTAATAATTGCTTGTTCTATAGTTGGTTTAGGAGTGATGTAGTGGCTATTTGCATAAACTTTTATTACATCTAAATCTTGTATTAGATCTCCTGTTAAGGGATCAAATTCTTCTATTTTTTCTAGTTTGTCGCCAAATAAACTTAATCTCCATGCTCTATCTTCAAAGTGTGAGGGAAATATTTCAAGATATTCTCCTCGAGCTCTAAAAGTTCCTCTATAAAAACTCTGATCATTTCTTTTGTATTGTAAATTTACTAAAGTTTTTATTAGTTGCTCTCTGCTGTATTCATAATCTTTCTTTAAACTCAACGTCATCTTGCTGTACGCCTCAACAGAACCCAGACCATAGATACAAGAAACACTTGCAACAATAATTACATCATCTCTCTCTAATAGCGATCTAGTAGCTGAGTGACGCATACGATCAATTTGTTCATTAATAGATGCTTCTTTTTCAATATAAGTGTCAGACCTTGGTACATAGGCCTCAGGTGTATAGTAATCATAATAAGATACAAAATACTCAACGGCATTGTCTGGAAAAAAAGATTTCATCTCTCCATAAAGCTGTGCAGCTAGTGTTTTGTTAGGAGCAAGTATTAGAGCTGGTCTATTAGTTTTTTCAATTACTTGGGCCATTGTAAAAGTTTTTCCAGAACCTGTTACACCAAGCAAAACTTGGTTTAACTCTTCTTTATTTGCACCCTTAACTAGTTGTTTTATTGCTTCTGGCTGATCACCGGCAGGTTTAAAATCTGTAACAAGTTTAAATTTTTTTCCACCTTCTAGTTTCTGGTGAATTTCAGGATTTTTACTCTGTATATCTGTAATTAAATCTTGATAAGTATTTTGCATTATCTATAAAACTATTAGAATAAAAATATATTTCAATGAGCATTATATCAGACAGTCTAAAAAAGATTAAACCATCACCAACTATTGCTGTAACTCAAAAGGCAAGAGAGTTAAAAGCTGCTGGAAAAGATGTGATAGGACTTGGGGCAGGTGAGCCTGACTTTGATACACCAGATAATATCAAACAAGCGGCTATAAAAGCCATTAATGACGGTGATACCAAATATACAGCCGTTGATGGAACTGCTGCCTTAAAAGATGCCATTGTTAAAAAATTTAAAAGAGAAAACAATTTAGACTACACAACTGATCAAATCACAGTTGGTGCTGGTGGAAAACATGTAATTTATAATGCCATGATGGCAACCCTAAATGAAGGGGATGAGGTTATAGTTCCTGCGCCTTATTGGGTTTCTTATCCTGACATGGTTTTATTAGCTGGTGGAACTCCAATTATTTTAGAGTGTAATGAAAAACAAGGATTTAAAATTAATCCAGCTGAATTAGAAAAATCTATAACACCAAAAACAAAGTGGATAATATTAAATTCACCATCAAATCCAACAGGTGCTTGTTATACTGAAAGTGATATTAAAGAAATCGCAGATGTTTTAGCAAAACATCCTCACGTGCATATTTTAAGTGATGATATTTATGAGCACGTAACATACGAAGGTTTTAAATTTTTTACTATTGCACAAATTGATAGCTTGAAAGAAAGAGTTCTTACAATGAACGGTGTAAGTAAAGCTTACTCAATGACTGGCTGGAGAATAGGGTATGCGGCTGGTCCTAAAGAAATTATTAAAGCAATTGCTAAAATACAATCGCAATCAACAACAAATCCATCTTCAATTAGTCAAGCTGCAGCAGTTGAAGCTTTAAATGGAACTCAAGATTTTATAAAAGAGAGAGCAATTTCATTTCAAGAAAGAAGAAACTTTGTTGTTAAAGCATTAAATGAAATAGATGGAATTGAATGTTTAAATCCAGATGGAGCATTTTATGTTTTTCCAAGCTGCAAAGGGTTAATTGGAAAAAAAGATACAAACGGAAAAGAACTTAAGACAGATACTGATTTTGTTCAGTCTTTATTAGAGAATAGTGGTGTAGCAGTTGTTCAAGGTTCTGCATTTGGTTTAGAGGGTTTCTTTAGAATATCTTATGCAACCTCTATGGAAAATCTTAAAAAAGCTTTAGAAAAAATATCTTCTTTTTGTAAAAGTCTTAACTAGGTTTTTGCTTTCCCCACATCTCAAAATATTTACCTTTTTCTAGCAATAAACTCTCATGCGTCCCTTGTTCAATAATAGCACCCTGATCAAGAACAATAATATTATCAGCATTTGCAGCTGTAGATAGTCGGTGAGCAATTATTAAAGTTGTTTTACCTTTAGAGACATTTTCTAGATTTTTTTGAATTTCTTTTTCTGTACTAGTATCTAATGCAGATGTCGCTTCATCAAAGAAAAATATTTTAGGATTTTTTAGAATAGTTCTTGCAATAGCAACTCTCTGTTTCTCTCCACCAGATAATTTCAACCCTCTTTCTCCTACAATTGTTTCATAACCATCTGGTAAAATTGTTATAAAATCATGTATATCTGCATTTTGTGCTGCACTAATAACCTCCTCTTTAGTAGCACCAGTATTACCGTAAGCTATATTATAATAAATTGTGTCATTAAATAAGACAGTGTCTTGTGGGACTACACCAATAATTTTTCTTAAAGAGTTTTGAGAAATCTTATTTACATTTGTATTGTTGATAAAAATATTTCCCTCTTTTGGATCATAAAACTTGAATAACAGTCTACTTATTGTTGATTTACCAGCACCAGTTGGTCCTACGATGGCTACTTTTTTTCCATTAGGAACAGTAAATGAAATATTTTTAATGATAGTTCTTCTTATATCGTAATCAAAACTAATGTTTTCAAATCTAATTTCTGCATCGTTACTTTGGGGTATATCATCAAGATCATCATTTGTTGTTGGAGCAACCTCTAATAAGCTAAACATGTTTTCCATATCAGTTAGTGCTTGCCTAATTTCTCTATAAACAGAACCCAACCAATTCAATGGCTGATATAATTGGAGCATGTAGGCATTAATTACAACAAACCCACCAATATTAATCTCTCCACTTTTGATCCCATAAACTGACATCACCAACATAATAGTAATACCCACCATTATGATAAATGTTTGGGCTATGTTTAATAGTGAAAGAGAATGTCTACTTTGATTTGCTGCTAACTCATATTCTTCTAATGATTGATCAAGCCTATTAGCTTCAAAGGCCTCATTGTTAAAATATTTAACTGTCTCAAAGTTCAATAAACTATCAATCATCTTAGTGCTGACATCGTTATCAGCTTGGTTCATTCTTTTTCTAAATACATTTCTCCATTCAGTAATCTTAAAAGTTAAGAAAGAATAAAGGCCAATAGTTACAAGTGTTACAACAGCATACCATGGGCCATATAGATAAAATAAAATCCCAGAAACCAAGAACACTTCAAAGAAAGTAGGAGCAATATTAAACAAGACATATCTTAGGAGAAAATCTATTCCTTTAGTTCCTCTGTCTATATATTTTGCTAGTGCACCTGTTTGTCTATTTAAATGAAATTGTAAGGATAGATTGTGAAGATGTTGGAACATTGTCAAAGATATTTGTCTAATAGAATGCTGGGAAACTTTTGAAAATAAGGCGTCTCTAATTTCAACAAATGTGAAAGCAATTACTCTAGTTACACCATAGCCAACTACTAAAGCTATTGGTACCAGCATAAATAAATTAATGCCTGAACTTAATTCTGTCAGAGAGTTTACCGCACTACCCAATACTAAAGGAGTGCTAACACTTGCTATTTTTGCTAAAACTAAAGCAACAACTGCAAAACTAACTCGTATCCTTAAATCTTTTCTTTTTTTAGGCCACAAATAAGGAAGCAACAGTTTAAAAGTCTTAATGTATTTACCCTTTTTCACAATCTAGATATAACTGATTAGTAATAATTTGTTACAAGCAAATTAGACCTTATAATGAATTAAAAAAAGATATTTTAACTAAATAAACAATAAGGAAATATAAATGTTAAGTGTATATTTGGCAGGTGAAATTCACAGTAATTGGCGAGAAGAAATTATTCAACTTTGTGAAAAAGAGAAATTAGATGTTAAATTTACATCTCCCGTAACTGATCATGAGGCCTCTGACAATTGTGGTGTAGAAATTCTAGGAGCTGAAGAAAAAAATTTTTGGAAAGATAGAAAAGGCGCTAATATCAATTCCATTAGAACCAAAAAATCTATTCAAGATTGTGATGTAATTATTGTTAAGTTTGGTGAAAAATTTAAGCAATGGAATGCAGCCTTTGATGCGGGTTATGCTACTGCACTTAATAAATCTATGATTGTTATTCATAACGATGATCATCAACATGCTCTTAAAGAAGTGGATGGCTCTGCTGCTGCTGTTGCTTCAGATCAAAAACAAGCTTTTCGTATATTGAAATATATATTGGAAGGTTCCTTAAAGTAATGAAAACAGCTTTGTTATTTGGCTCATCTGGCTTAGTTGGAGGGCATCTTCTTAATCAATTAATTAAAGACACTAATTATTCTAAAATAAAATTATTTGTTCGTTCAGTTCCTGAAATTAGTGATCCAAAAGTAGAGATTATTAAGACTGATTTTAGTAATTTACAAAATCACAAAGAAGATATCAAAGGAGATGATTGTTTCGTTTGTATTGGTACAACAAAAAAAAATTCACCTGATAAAGATGAATATAAAAGAGTTGAACTTGATATTCCTAAAGAAATTGCAAAAATTGCAAAATCAAATTTGGTTAACTCATTTATTTTTGTCTCTGCATTATATGCAAACCCCAAGAGTTCGGGAGACTATGTAAGATTTAAAGGACTAGTTGAGGAAGAGTTAAAAGAACTTAATTTTCCAAAACTTGGAATAATGAGACCATCTTTTTTAATAGGTAATAGAAAAGAAAAGAGAGCAAGTGAAACAATAGGTATTTTTGTATTTAAGTTACTTTCTCCATTACTTTTAGGTCCTTTAAAGAAAATGAAACCTATTCATTCAGAAACTGTTGCAAGAGCAATGATAGCTGTTATTCAAAATGATATTCAACAAACTATTTTTGAGTCTAACGAGGTATCAGAAATAAGTAGTTAGTATTTTTAAACTAATCCAAGTCTAATTACTGAGTTCCCAGCATCTACAATACTATCTTTTGCAGGTTTAAATTTCATACCCAATAAATCTTCAGAATATGAAGTATCAGTCTGCATTAAAATGCCAAGATCAGGCAACATAATCTTTACAGAAGAATCTAAGTAACCGATCAATTTAACCATAAAATTTGGCATTTCTTTTTTTGGAAGTTTTTTTGCATACTTTGGAAATGCTTCAGCCATAATTTTAGAAACTTCGAGCATTTTTTTTACTTCTGAACCAATAATTAAACGTCTTCCATTAACCTTGGGATTTTTTATAGATAAAACATGCGCTCTTGCTACATCTTTTACATCAGAAATTAATATTCCAAAATTTGGTGCCATAGGATATTTTCCTTTAAGGAAAAGTTCAACATAGCTAGTTGAGGTATTTGTTTTTTTATCTAAAGCATCACCAAAAACTCCTCCTGGATTAATTACTGTTAATTTGTCCTTTAACCCTTTGCTTTCCATTAATTCCCATGCAGCTTGTTCAGCTTTTGTCTTAGATATAATGTAGTCATTCGATCCACTCCAATCAGTATTTGACCAATCACTTTCTCCAAAAGTATATGGGTTTGTTCTGTTAGGTTTTTTAAACATAGCGGCTATTGATGAAGTAAGAATTATTTTTTCAACATTAGCTTCTATACCGGCATTTAAAACTCTTAACGTTCCACCTTTAGCAGCTGGAACTAAAGCCTCTCTATTTCTTGAGCTTTTCATAGGGTAGGGAGAAGCAGTATGTATGATATATTTACAATCTTTAGCAGCCTCAACCCAACCATCATCTTTTAATAAGTCCAATTCAACAAATGATAATTTATCTGTTGAAACATATTCGCTTAGGGTTTTCTTTGTTTTATCTAATGAGTTTTGGCTTCTAACAGTTCCTAAAACTTCATATCCAGAATTTAATAATTCAATTGCTATATGTTTTGCTATCCAGCCACTTATTCCAGTTAATAATACTTTATTTGTCATTTTGTTGTTCCTTTTATTTAAATTTTTATTTTGATACATATGGACATAAATAATCTTTTATCAACTAATTATAAGCTTACTAGTCACTTCAAAGTTACTTAAATCATGACTGGTCATTTTTTGTTATTAGTTTACAAAAGAGATGTGGAAAAAATTAATCAAAAACAATCATGTCCTTTTTCAAACGTTATGGAATTATTAGGAGGAAAATGGAAAATTTTTATTATTGCAAGAATCTATGAAAATAAGAAAATAAGATTTAATGAGCTTAAAAAAATAGTAACTAATATCAGTTCCCAAGTTTTGGCAAGAAAACTTGATGAAATGAGAAAAGATGGTTTGGTTGTTAAAATTATTAATAAATCTCAAAACGTAGAATATAAATTAAGTGAATTCGGAAATTCAGCAATACCAATAATATCTGCTTTAAAAAAATGGAGCCTAGGTAGAAAAAAAGAAATTTCTAAAATAGTAAATATTTAAGTTAGTGAGATAAGAATTTTTCAGCTTCAAGTGCAGCCATACAGCCCATTCCAGCAGCAGTTACAGCTTGTCTGAACGTTTTGTCTTTAACATCACCTGCAGCATAAACACCAGGGATATTAGTTTCTGTTAAATCTGGTTTAGTTAATAAATAACCTTCTTTATCCATATCTAATTGATCTTTAAAAAGAGCCGTTGCTGGATCATGACCAATTGCAATAAATAAACCATCTATTTTCATTTCTTCAATTTTATTTGTTTTAAGATTTTTAACTTTAATCGCTGTAACATTTTTAGGTTCGCTATCCCCAATAACCTCTTCAACAGCACTATCCCAAATTATTTCAATTTTCTTATTTTCCATTAATTTTTTTTGAAGTAATTTTTCTGCTCTTAAAGTATCTCGTCTATGAATTAATTTTACTTTTGATGCAAATTTTGTAAGAAACATTGCCTCTTCTACTGCTGCATTTCCACCACCAACAACTGCTACAACTTTTTCTTTAAAGAAAAAACCATCACATGTTGCACACGCTGAAACACCAAAGCCTCTATATGCTTGTTCTGATTCTATATTTAACCATCTTGCCTGAGCACCTGTTGAAATAATTATACTATCTGCAGTATATTTTTGTCCACTATCTCCAATAGCTTCAAAAGGTGTAGATTTTAAATTTACTGATCCGATATGATCTTCAATCATTTCTGTACCAACTGCTTTTGCTTGGTCTCGCATTTGATCCATTAACCATGGACCTTGAATTACATCTGAAAAACCTGGGTAATTTTCCACGTCTGTTGTTGTAGTTAATTGTCCACCTGGTTCAGAGCCGTATACTAAAACAGGGCTTAGCATTGCTCGGGCAGCATACACAGCTGCAGTATAGCCAGCTGGACCTGACCCTATTATTAACACTTTTGTGTGTTTAATTGGATTTTCACTCATGCAGAAGTTATATAAGGATAAATGACAAAATTAAAAGGGTTATTATTAACAGAGGGCATGCATGGCATGATTAGCCAAGTTGAAGGATTAGCTAAGGCTTTAGATTTAGATTTTATACACGAGAAGATTGAACTTAATAATTTTTGGAAATTATTTCCCCCGAAGCTAACACCAGTTTCAAGCAATGTTTATAAAAAAGTAGAATCATCTGATTTTGATGTAATTATTTCATGTGGAAGAAAAAGTGTAATTCCATCTATTCATTTAAAAAAGAATTCTAATAAAAAAGTTATTAATATTCATATTCAAAATCCAAAAGTTAATTTTACAAATTTTGATTTCATTGTGGCACCTGAGCATGATGGAATTATAGGTGAAAATGTAATTAACACAAAGGGAGCAATTCATTATTTAAGCGAACAAGAGATTCAAGCAAACAAAGGTTATCTTGATTCATTTATCAAAAAAGATAAAAGAAAAATAACAACCTTGATTATTGGTGGTCCAACTAAATATTATGACTACTCAACTGAAAATGTTGAAAAAATTTTTATTAATTTAAAAAGCTTAGTAGAAAATAATAATTCTCAGTTAGTAGTTATTCCATCAATGAGAACGCCAAAAAACATTATTAATTATGCTAAAGAATTTTTTGGAGAAACTCACACTATTATCGAAGATGTAGATAAAAAAGCGTATTTATCAGCATTAGCAATTTCTGAATATATTGTTGTAACATGCGATTCTAGTTCCATGATTTCAGAAGCAGCACTAACAGGAAAGCCAATTTATATTGCAAATATTGAGCCTAAAAAAAATGACAAACGGTTTCAAAAATTTAGAAATTTATTTAAAGAATTGAATATAACTAAAAATTTAGGTGAAGAGTTAGAAATTTGGAACTATCAAAAATTAGATGAAACTAATAGAGTGGCAAATATAATAAAAGAAAAAATTAAATTATAATGTCATTTTTAAATTCGATTAAAAATCAGGCAAAAAAACATGAATTTCCTTTTGATCACTGGGAATATAATAATGCTCTATCTGATGGGGCCATTGAGGAAATTATTAAAGCGGATATTCCAGATGTAAGTAAACATAATTTAAATTATGATGGAACCAGAGCAATTGATGGTGGTGCTGCAGAGTTTAGAGAGGGAATAGCTTCAGGTGGTGAAGCAATAAAATTTAGATGCTTTGTAACAAATGAAAATGAAAAAAAATTTCCAAACTTAGTAAAATTTATTAAAGAACTTCAATCCAAGGAAGTTCATGGAACTATTTCAAAAATGATCGATAGAGATTTATCGAACTCATATGTTAGAGTTGAAGTTATTTGTGATAGAGAGGGTTTTTGGCTAAAGCCTCATTGTGATATTAAAGAAAAACTGATGTCTGGATTAATATTTGTAAATAATGCTAACGAGTCTGAAGAACTTGGAACAGATTTTTATAATGAAAAATTAGAAAAGGTTAAAACAGTTCCTTACAAAAATAATTACGGATACATGTTTACCAGTGGGCCGAATACTTGGCATGGTATGGAAAAAAAGAAAATAGTTAAAGAAAGACGATGCATTCAGGTTAATTATGTTACCTTTGAAACAGATTGGAAAGTTCTGTAATTAAATAAAGTTTTTTACTAGTATCTATTTTGAGTACGTAACCACCTATAAATATAAAAAAAATAACTCGTTTTGGGCACACAAAACTAAGTAAACATTGTTTCTATTAATATTTGTATATAGAAATTTAAGATGTTTGAAAAATTAGAAGAATTAGCAAAAAATAATAAAAAAATTTCAGATTTTCATATTAGAAGTGGTTGGCCATTAGCATTTAGACAAACTGGAGAAATACATAAAATTCCAGAGATAGTTGTCAAAGAACAAGATCTTCAAGATTTGTTATCGACTAATTGTAATGAAACTGAAATGAATAAGTTTAGTGAAACTCATGAGTTAGATTCATCAGTTACATTAAGTGGATTAAGATTTAGAGCTAATTTTTACAAAACTATTCAAGGAACAGCCGCTGTATTAAGAAGAGTAGAGAGTGTAATTCCTGAAATGGAACAATTTGATTTACCCCAAGTTCTTTATGATATTGTAGATATGCATAAAGGATTAGTTTTAGTAACTGGACCTACAGGGTCTGGTAAGTCAACAACACTTGCAGCTATTATAAATGAAATTAATAAGACGAAATCTGCAAATATTATTACAGTTGAAGATCCAGTTGAATTTATTCATAAAGATTTAAAAAGTATCGTGTCTCATAGAGAAGTAGGCAAACAAACCAAAACATTTTCTAGTGCATTAAAAGCAGCACTTAGAGAAGATCCAGATGTAATTCTAGTTGGTGAGATGAGAGACTTGGAAACTGTTTCACTTGCACTGACTGCTGCTGAAACAGGACACTTAGTTTTTGGAACCCTTCACACTAGTGGTGCTCCTAATACAATAAATAGAATTATTGACGTTTTTCCACCTGAGCAACAAGCTCAAATAAGAGCACAGATATCTTCTTCTTTAAAGATGGTGGTTACTCAAAGACTTCTTAAAACTAAAGATGGTCAAGGCCGTTGTGCAGCGTTTGAAGTGATGAAGTGTACGCCTCCAATTCAAAACTTAATTAGAGAAGCTAAAATTCATCAAATACCTAGCATCATGCAAACTTCTGTGAGAGATGGTATGATTACTATGACTAAATCATTAGAAGAATTAGTTAAGGCAGGTAAGATAGATGCGAGTGCAGGACGAGAAGATTAAAGGATTTAATGTCCTTGAATTAATTGTTGTCATAGCAATTATTGGCGTCCTCTCCGCTGTAGCTTATCCAAATTTTTCAGAATGGCGAAAAGATAGAGAGACTAGAAGCGCTGTAGTTAAAATAAAATCTTTAATTGAGGGAATAAACGCACAAGTTCAAAGAGGTCAATATGCATTTGTCCAAGTAGATGTTGAAGAAGGCAGGCTGATAAATGAAGATGATGGGTTAATTGTAACTTCAAAAGGAATGAAACCAAAAACACTTGCTACACTTCTTAATAATGGAGAAAGTGGCTGGTGGGTGACGCCAAATGAACGATGCAACATTGTTGATGAAGCAGATGAAGCATACTGGGATGAAGATCCAGACCCGGATAGAAATCAAATAATTGATTTAGATAAAATAGAAGTAAGACAGATAGTTTTAGACAACGTTGCAACTACATGGCGTGACGATGTAGGAGCAGTTTGTTTTGGTAAGAATGATCAATGGTATAGTGGTAACGGTGAATTGGTTTCATCATCAGGAGATGATGTAATTGTAGATAGCTATTTATTTATTTGTAATAGATCAAATACAAGATCTCAATGTGATATAGATAACGTGACAGGTGAACCGACAACAGAACATGATCATTTATATGTTATAGAGTGGTCAAGATTTGGAAATATCAAACTTGAGAAATGGAATAAAAGAGATGCAGAATGGATTGAGCAATAATATGAAAAAAAATAAATCTAAAATTTCTGGTTTATCCATATTAGAAGCATTGGTATCAACCGCTATTGTTGGAATTGGTTTTATAGCAATTCTGCAAATGACTAACTTTTCAGTACAATCTATTGATAATTCAGGAGACAGAACTAAAGCAAACTATTTAACTGAAATGATAGCCGAAGATGTTATTGGCAGCAAAAACACTTTGTACGGTGTTAATTCTGATAATGAAAATATTGTATTTAATAATGATGGCTCAATGTCGTTTGCAGACGGAAGTGACGCAAGTGGTTTAAAAAAATTTTCAGAACATTTAAACACTAATGGTTGGAACGCAAGTTTGAGTTGTGGAAATTCATCAACAGGCTCAGGTAACACTAATACTGACAATATTTATCAAACTCAAGAAAATGATGCCCCAAGAAACAAAGAAGCAAAATGGGACATGATATTTAATGAAAATAGATTTTTGAAATGTAAAAGTAATAATGAAACAAAAAAACTAGAAACATTTAAAGTATGCAGATGGGGAAGCTGTACATATAAAAATGATTTAGTTTTTGATGACCCAATTTATATTAGTAGAGTTGAGATGCTTTTGAATAATGGAAAAAAAAGAAAATATTTATATTTTCAATCAGATTACAATATAAAAACAACTACAAGCGACTCCTCAGATTAGTATGAAAAAAAAATATCTAAAAAGTATAGCAGGGCTTACTTTAGTTGAAATTTTAATTGGAATTGTTGTTTCATCATTGATGATGGCTGCCATGTACTCAACTTACACAATTGTTAATAATAGTTACAATCAAGTTGTTGATAAAGCAAAGATCAGTAGATCATCAAGAGATTTAGTAGAATTGTTAATTCGAGATATTAGAATGTCAGGATTTAAATATTATCTTGGAACTAATGAATTAGGTTACCCCGAACAAAGTTACTTAGAATTTGTTGGGGGTACTACTTCAATTAAAGAAAATCACGACCCCATAGTTATTGTTGCAAATGAATTAGGTCACAATATTGATGGCACCGATCCAACAGTTACTAAAAATAATGCTGGAGATTTGTGTTGTGATAAAATTCATATTGTTTTTGATGATTTTAATCAAAACGACAAACTTCAACCTTATAAAAGATATAAATTAACTTATTATGCCTTACCAGTTTCTGATTCAGATGACAGCAATCCAAGATATGCTGTTTATAAATCTAAGATTAGCTGGAAACAACAAAGAGATTCAGAGACTGCATCGTGGCCTACAGAAGGTGATTGGGTTAGTGATTGTACTGAATGTTACCACGAACAACTCGTTAAAGATTACGTTGAAGATATGGAGTTTATAGCTCTTGATCAAGAGGGAAGAAAACTTTCACCTGACCCTAGTCCATCTGATTATAGTGCTAGACAAAATTTATATAAGATTAGATCTGTAGATATTAGATTAGCATTTAGATCTGAAAATGAATTTTTTAGGTTTGAAGCAAGAGAAGGTAATGAAAGACAGTTAAGCGGATTTTCAAGAGCAATTAAAAAATATTCAGATAGGTATTTAAGGGATAGCGTAGTTGTTACAGTTTATACAAGAAACATTATTGATGATGGAATTTTTTAATGAATAAAAATAATCAAAAAGGTTTTACTCTTATTTTATCACTTGTACTTTTATTAGTGATGTCTCTTATGGGAGGGAGCTTGATTGTTATTTCTTCTAGTGACCATCAAAGCAATAATACTAGTGATGAATATCAACAAACTTTTTATGTGGCGGAACATGCTTTAATTGAAGCTGAGAAATATGTTATTAATCAAATGATTGGCCCTTGGGTAGATCCTGCTACATTGACATCTCCTGGTGCTGGAGCAACGGCTGAAGAATTACAAGCACACAATGATTATGTTAGTCAATTACAATCTTTAGCATCCAGCAATGGTGGGTTTGCAAGGCATACAGATGCGAGCACTCCTTGGCCAAATGGTAGAGGCATACCGACAAATATTATTAATGTATCGAGTACCCCTTGCTCTAATAGTTTTAGAAACCTAATTAAAGACGGAGATGGCAACACATTAGTTGCGGCTCATCAAACTCTTTGGAATTTTGGAGAATTAATTGAACCGATATTAACTGCTGAGATTGCTCCTGATAAAGAAATTGAACATATGAAAAGATATAGATGGGAATTTTTTGTGATCAATGTTGGAAGATCAACGTTTAAGGGTGCTGGTACTAGTTTAAAAAAAACATCAACTAATGCTCAACAGCAGGGGAATGCATATAAATTATATGGGTGTGGATATTTAATGCCAAAAGGATCAGCGCTTACTGATATAGATGATCCTGAAATCTTAATACCTCTAGAAACATTAGTTATATTATCAGGTTAAGACCTAAAATGGGGACAAAGAAAGATATTTAGATTTATTAATATTCTTAATTTGTTTAAAAAATTGTATGAAATTTTTATTAAAAATAAGTTTAATGTTGTTTTTAATAAATTTTAGTGCACCAAATGTTGGTGTTGCATGTGAATTTTTAAAAGAGGAGATTGGCACTCCAATTTTAAATATTATCGAAAAATATGATTATCTTGATGACCCCACTTATGAAGGTAGCGATTCTTTTACCTTAGTTAAAGAATACGACAGCCTAAGTTTATGTGAGAACTCTGAATTAGAAAATACTTTGATAAAAGTATTTATTAAAGAGGGCAAAATTATTGCAACTGAAATTGAGGGCCCATATGGTGAAGCCAAAAATGGTAAAATTTTAAATTTTGCTAAAATTTATTTAGGCTACTCAACTGAGGAAGAAATTGATGAAAAATGGACTGGAGGAACAACCTTATCATCTTTTGGTGAGAATGTAGTTTATGGGCGAGTTGAATTTATAGATGGAAATTATGAAACCTTAACCATCTCTAAACCTGAGTTTAAGCAGTTTTTGTTTGGACCCAATGTGCAAGAAATTATGATGTAGTAGAAATTTTAATTTATGAAAAAAATATATAAAATATTAGGCTTATTGATTTTAATTTTAAACTTTAATCAATTTACAAATGCAAAACCATTACCCCCAGGCTCTGGAGAGGGTGATGTGCCAGCTAATATTTTAATTTTATTAGATAGCTCTGCTAGTATGACTGCTAGAATTGGAGATGGTTTTCCAGCCCTCTCTTCAGTAGCTATTGATTGGAATGGCAATAGAGTTTTTACGAATGCTTCTAAGCAGGATGGGGGATTATATATGGTTAATTCTTCAGGAGAGAGAATTAACTTTTCAGGGAAAAAAGATAATGGAGATACTTATGAAAGATCTATATGGTGGGCTAATGATGATACTGACCGGACTTGTGACAATAATATAAATCATAGAGGCAGAGGAACCAATTACAGGGTTACAGAAAATAGAATGTTGCATGAAGTACGTTATGTAACTGGAGTAACTGTTGGTGGAACCAATATTAGTAATGAAAATCTTTTATTTATAGGTCAATATCAACCAAAAAATAATCGTAGTTCCATTATTGCTGTCGACGATCAATATAGATGCAGACTTGCTATGAATATAGATGGTGTTAATGCTAATGGTCATAGACCTAGGGGTTTTGATATTAGTAGTGATGCTGATGGAGATATTATTGTAGCAGCCTATGGTAGAGAGGGTAATAATGCTTACCAACAAACTTGTAATTTAAATGATGGAAAATGTGGAAAAGTAACAGACAGAGGTAAAAATAGAACCACTCAATATGGAAGATTATACGATGGAGCTCGTTTAAGGTTAAATAGCGACTCAACTGTAATGTATGTTTCTGATGATAACCATGTATATGGTTATCAAACAACAATAGTTAATGGAGTGCCAGTAATTCAACAAAGCAGCGCTTTTCATTTTAGGAAGTGTAGTGGATCTGCTGGTGCTACTGGAACCCAAGTAAGAGATATTCAGAATTTTGATATATCGAGTAGCGATGATGATGTAATGTATGTTGCAGGTAGAAACAATACAGTTCAAAGGGTTGAATGGACTTCAGATACAGTTTGTACAGCAACAGTCACTGCAGGAACCCCTAATTCAAATTCAAACCGTGACGAAACTGCAGGAAGTTTAGATGCTGAAGATATTAGAATAACAGATAGTGTGAGCGCTCTAAATATAGTAGGGGACAGAATTATATTTAGCCACAGTGGTCATGTTGATGAATTAACTGAAAGCCTTTTTACTGCAGCTAGAAAAAATGATGCCTGGCAAATTGCATATGGGGGAACGCTAGATTCAAGAATGGATGGGGCCAAAAAAGCAATTATTGCAGTTTTGTCTGATAGCAGCTTAACTAGTGGTGCAAATTTTGGTTTTGGTCATTGGAATGCTGGTGAAAAAGCCTACTCCAAAAACAGAAACCCTGGGGGTGGAGGCTACTGTCATAGAAATGATACAAGGTGTCAATATTACGAAGGTTGGAAAGGGATCCATCCAGCAGGTACAAGTGAAGTATGTTCAATAAATTCTTGTTTAAATGTTGGGATTAGTCCAGAGGGTGCTAATAGAGCTATTCAAGTTGTTCAAACTATTAACACAAGCTTTGGAACAGACTCTGAAGCTTTTTCTCAAATTGCTCATGATTATTTTTTTGGCCCTGTATCTCCTCACGATCCAGACTCTGATTGTCAGTTAAATTATGTAATTGTTATTGGTGATGGTATGATGTCTGGTACAGGGACAGATTCAGATGGTGGTATTGGAGAGACTAAAGATAGACTTACAAGGTTAAGAACTGATTTAGGTGTCAAAAGTTTAATGGTTGCTTATGGACCTGGCATAAGGGATGCTGGAATGACACAATTTGATGAATTAGCTGTAGTTGGTTCATGCGATGCTGCTGGAAATCAAGACTGTGAGGCCACAATTGTAGCCAAAACTCCTTTAGAACTTCAAACAACACTTGCACAAAAAATTAGACAAATCTTAGCTGAACGTTTGTCATTTACTGCTCCATCAATTACAGCAACTATTCAACAAGGAGGCTCATTGTATCAAGCGCAATTTGCTTACGAACAATATGGTGAATGGCAGGGAACTATCTTAAGAAAAACATTGAACTCAGACGGAACAGTTGATCATGATGAAAACAGTCCAGGAAATTGGGATGCAGCAAAACGTGTAAAATTACAATCAGCTGGTGGAACAGCTGATCCTGGTAATGCAGATGGTAGAAATATATGGACAGCAATTGGAAGTAGCGATGCAAACTATATTGGAAATTGGGATAATGTTAATGAAACAAACGCACCACTTTTAGAAACTGAGATGGAAAAGTTGGGCTATCAGATTAATAATTATTACACTTCAAGCTCAACATGTACTGGAGATGATACCACAACAGAGGAACGTAATGGTCTTTTGCGCTTTTTAGCTGGCCAAGATTTTTTTGATTATGATGGAGATTGTATAACTACTGAGTTAAGAGATCATGTACTTGGTGACATATATCATTCTCAGTTAATTGAAGTCGGTGCACCAGATGGTGATTTAAAATTTACTGATAACAACCAAGAAGCTTATTTTAGAGCAACAAACAATTATCAAGCTTTTAAAAATTCATATGCAACTAGAAGAGATGTTTTATATGCAGGTTCAAATAGTGGATTGCTTCATGCATTTAATGCCCAAACGGGAGACGAAGAATGGGCATTTCTTCCACCACTATTAATTGGAAAACTACCTACAATCATTAACTCTAGCCTTGATGGAAGAGTTAATGGTAAAGGAGGTAGTAATGCAATATTTGGAGTAGACGGTTCTCCAGTTGTCCATGATGTATTTATGAAAGGCTTAACTCCTGAGGGTAATATTGAGGGAGCAAAAAGTTGGCATAGTATATTATTTGTTCCGTTTGGAAGAGGTGGAGCAGGTTTTTCAGTATTAGATGTTACAAATCCAATAGTAAAAGATGGTGCAGGACCATTACACATGTTCACTGTTTATAATGATTACATAAATAATATGGTCTATATCGCAGATCATGAAGGAAGTATTAGGGAGGAAGAATATTCTTCAGGTTCCGCTAATATTAGTAGCTCAGTTGAAGCCAAAAAAGTAACTTCAAATTATAATGGATTGGTTCAAGACGATGGAGGTACCGACTCAACAACTTTTACAAATCGAGATCTAAATGCAGTGTGCCAGACTAATGCTGAGGTGAGTGGAAATTTTGCAACTAATGGAACTTCGTCTTGTTATATAGGACGAACCTTAACTTTTAATGATTTAATACTTAACACTCCAAACAATCAAGCAATAGATCCTAATATGTTAAATGTCACAGAGATGGTTGGAGGTGAATTTTCACCAGTTACATTTTCAGATGCAAGAATGCTAAATGGTGAGTTGGTAATTACTTTTAACGAAGATAAGATTTTTAATATAGGTCAAAGTTCAATCGAAGAGAGAACAACAAACAATATTTTTATTCAAACATCATGTACAGCAGAAAAAGGAATTGACCCTGCTTTTGATTATAGTAAATTAGGTGAGACTTGGTCTACACCAAGAATTGCAAGGTTACCCTCTGATATTGAAGGTGATAGTGCTGACCCAGCAAATGACAAATATGTAGCAATCATGGGTGGTGGAATGGCTAATAACAATTTATGTGCTGGCTCTGCTTTATTTTTAGTTGAATTAGATAACATAGATGAACCTGGAAGAATTTATGGTGCCGAAGCTAATGGTGGACCGATTACAATTATTGATACATCACCAGAAGGTGTGGCTCTTGGAAATGATGTAATTGAAACACTCAATGGTAGTGATATTAACAATGCTATACCAACTTCCCCACTTGTCATTACACCAGATACTGCCTTTGGAATTCCATGGCGTGGAGCAATGGTTTACATAAATGATAGAGAAGGTAAAATTACAAAAATAAACTTAACCGACTCTACGGTGAATGACGCTGAATTATTCGATCAAACAACATTGTTTAGATTAGATGCCAACACTACGAACAAAAGATATACATTTTTCTCAATGGATGCAGGTGTAGGAGTTACCACAAAAGATTTTTGGTTGTTTGGAGGAACTGGCGACTTTAATCAGCTAGGAGATAAAGGGCAATTTATGGATAATATTTTGTATGGCATTAGAGATTTTGATTTCCCCAATTTTAAACATTTAAATGGCGTTGTTGTTCCATCATATAATGATGAATCTTTTACATTAATAGCACATCAAGGAGCAAATAATGCTAGATCAATTGATGATGCAGACGTTTGTTCTGATGTTACAGGAGATACTGATGGAAGCTCATGTCCAGACTCAGAAAGTGCTTGGGTAATTCATTTAGATGACCAAATCAATAATACTCATAGAAAAGCTTCAGCACCTCCAACTTTATTTAAAGGACAAGTTTATTTTCCAGTATACGAACCAGCCCCAGGGTCAAATAGATGTAATATTGGAAATGCATATATTTGTGCTGCAGATGATGAGTGTGGAACCTGTCTCTTATACACATCTGACGCTGCCGACGACTCCTTACGTGTAGAT
>OJIG01000047.1_pt1 | contig 22105 bp, 19 predicted proteins | sample 1595431 | NCBI WGS metagenome assembly OJIG01 (sample SAMN05416742, study PRJEB24817) | seawater metagenome | isolation source: Sea water | place: Canada:Atlantic | collected 2013-07
GTTGCCATATTGCAATATTGATGTCATCTCGATAAATATCAGAAAACACCTCCGCTTCGTGACTTTCACTGGCATGCCTGATGAGCATTTCGGGTAAGGCAATGCACTTAAATTGAGGCTCATTCATAGCTGTTAATGCACTCATGTGTCTTCACTCCATGAAGGAAATGGATCACTTAGTGTTGCCCAGTAAGTTTCTCCTTTTAATAATTCATCATCTGACAACAAACATTCGTTGAGTGCATGAATCATAGCGGTTTGGTCCAGTTGCTGGCCAATAAACACTAATTCTTGACGCATATCACCAAATGGCTCAACCCAGTGCTGCTGTATTGTGTTCAATGACTCTGCGTCAGTAGGCCAGTCTTTTTTAGGCGTAGATTTCCAAAACATCGCCCCAAAACCATAGCGAGCAATACCGCCCGCCTGATTCCATTGCCCTGCAAATTGGGGACGAGATGCCAACCAAAAGTATCCCTTGGAGCGAATTAATTTGCCAAATTTCTCTGTGTCGTGAAGAAAGTGATGAAACTTTTCGGGATGAAATGGACGGCGGGCAAGAAAACTAAAACTGCTAATGCCATATTCTTCAGTTTCAGGAACGTGTTCACCGCGCAATTCCATAAGCCATCCCGGCGCATTCTGAGCACGTTCAAAATCGAACAAACCAGTACTCAGCACTGCATCAATATCAACTTGACCCGCAACGATAGGGATGATTCGGGCATGGGTATTAAGGGTTTTGAGTATTGCTTTTAAGCGCTCAATATCCACCTTATCAGCCAGGTCAGTTTTGCTAATGAGGATGACATCAGCAAATTCCACTTGATCAACCAGTAAATCAGAGACACTACGTTCGTCTTCTTCTCCTAAGGATTCTCCTGTTTCTTGTAAGGAAAATGCCTCTTCATAATCATTTAAAAAATTCACCGCATCAACAACCGTAACCATAGTGTCCAGTGTTGCGACATCTGATAATGAGATACCGTCCTCGTCAGCAAAAGTAAAGGTTTCGGCTATAGGCAATGGCTCAGAAATACCCGTCGATTCAATCAACAAGTAATCAAAGCGTCCATCTTTTGCCAACTCGGTAACCTCTAGCAAAAGATCTTCGCGTAATGTACAACAAATACAGCCATTACTCATTTCAACAAGTTTTTCATCACTGTGGTTGAGAGAGACTTCGTTTGTAACCATGGCTGAATCGATATTAACTTCACTCATATCATTAACGATCACAGCCACTTTTTTACCTTGGCGATTGTTCAATATATGACTGAGTACCGTAGTTTTTCCTGCACCAAGAAATCCTGATAAAACAGTAACTGGCAACTTATTATTGTGAAGCATGAAAACTCTCTATATATTTATTACTGGCCTTGATCTGAAGATCCTTCCATATAGTGTAATGTTATAACATAACATATAATTAATAAAGAATTATAAATCTATAAAGCTTTATACTAAAGAATGAGGCACTCTCTTCGAGAAAATATTTTTGTCCAACATTATTGGGTTGGTAAGCTTATTCAGCTATGATTGCTGTAACTTTAACCGACCCAAGCGTCTGGCATATTGACGCGCTTGGGGTGAAATTTTTATTAGAAAACTAGGAATTAAACATATGTCAAATCATAGAGCGCTGCAGATGTTCGGTCGTTCAGGCAACCCAGCGTTGAGGGCAGACACGTTCAGTAAGAGTGCCCAGTCATCATCACCAGCAGGTGGCATTCAATCAACGTCGTCACAAACCATGACTCTGCAAGGGACGGTGAACAAGACTGGTATCTTACTGGCATTGGTGGTGTTATCAGCGTCTTGGACCTGGAACCTGTTCTTTGAAAGTGGTAACGCAGGATCTGTGATGCCGCTTGCAATTGGTGGTGCGATCATGGGCTTTATATTTGCCCTGGTGACTATATTTAAAAAGCAGTGGTCTGGTATCACAGCGCCCCTGTATGCTTTATCTCAGGGCCTTTTTTTGGGGGCCATCTCGGGCATCTTTGAGATGCAATATCCAGGTATTGTGATCCAGGCGGTAGGTTTGACGCTGGGGACTCTTGCATCATTGTTGTTGCTTTACAAAACTGGCATCGTTAAGCCCACAGAAAATTTTCGCTTGATGGTGACTTCAGCCACCATGGGGATTGGGGTGCTCTATTTGGTTAGTATGCTGATGAATATGTTTGGTTCTGGCGGCATAGGATTTATTCACTCAAACGGTTTATTTGGTATTGGCTTTAGCCTGTTTGTCGTCGCCATTGCCGCACTTAATTTAGTGTTGGATTTCGATTTCATTGAACAGGGTTCAGAGATGGGCGCCCCCAAATATATGGAATGGTTTGGTGCTTTTTCTTTGATGGTGACGTTGATATGGCTCTATCTTGAAATGCTCAGGCTACTCGCTAAGCTGAGAAGTCGCTAGTGGATGCCAATACATTAGTCTTTGGCTCCATGGCAGTTTTGTCATTAGCTATTTTTTTCTATCTCGGTCGGTTTAAAGCCTCTAAGAAGCAGACTGAGCGAGATGACCGTATTGACTGGTCAGTGCGGAAGTTTTCAATCTGGAAAATTTTGTTGTATTGCCTCGCACTGGTTGGCGGTATTGTGTTGGTTCAGCAGTTTATTTAGCAGTCGATGGAATGAGCAGCCTCACTCAAATGACGCATTTTTTCCATAGCTAGGTCGCGCCCCAAAATGCCCAGACCACAGTCGGGTCCAGCAATCAGGCGGTGGGCATCAATGTGCTCAAGTGCTTTCAGCAAACGTTGGCGAATTTCCTCCACCGCTTCTACCCGGCTCTTGGCAATGGCCACAACCCCTAGAATGATCTGTGTTGTTTTAAAGTGCTCCAGCAATGTGAGATCGTTGTAACGGTGGGCATCTTCCAAAGACAAGGCCATGATGCTCGAATCTTCCATGGCGTCAGCAATCTGGAAGTAAGATTGAGGTGGAGCCTTGGGGTAATCGACAACATCGATTTTGTCTGGGTAGCCGCAGCACATGTGAGCTGTGCGAACAACTTCTTGGGGGCAATTGTGAAAGGCTCGGTCTAAGTTTTCGACGCCAAATAGTAATGCTCGGTCTGGATAACGTGCAAAGAGAGGCTCGTCAATTTGAATGTGCCGACAGCCAGCGTCGGCTAGGCTTAAAATTTCGCGGTTGAGTGCCTCGGCGACGGCTTTGCCGAACTCCTTTTGATCACCATAAAACTCGTCCACTAAGGTGTCGGCCATGGTTAAGGGTCCAGGCATGGTGATCTTTACCGGCTTATCAGTGGCCTGTTGCGCACGGCGCCAATCATTGGCAAGAAATAAACGCTCAGATGTGACCGGTGCGCGCACTGTGGGCAGGAACGAGGAGTAATTGCCGTTGCGTAGGCTCTTTTCCGTTAATATGTCAAAATCGATGCCACTCAGCTGTCGACAGTGGTAGTGAATATAATTCTCCCGCGCAATCTCACCGTCTGTGGGTATGTCGATACCTGCGTTGACCTGGTCTTGCACCGCTTGAAGGGTGCCGCGGGTAAGGATGGCCTCAAAATCGTCGCCCATGGCAGACACCGCAGCAGCCCAGCCACGGGTGGGGTGTGACGTGTCTAAATTGCCAAACCAATCAGGTAGGTCTATATAATCTGGTTTGGGGTAGGCTCCAATTGTTGTGGTTAGTAATCCCATAGCAACTCCAAGTTAAATTATAAGCACTTATTTCTTTCAGCATAGCATAAATTTAAGTCGTCCAATGTTTAGCCCCTGCATCTAATAATGCAGATCAGATCAGGCTAATAGAAAGAGAGGATATTATTTGATGATTGCAGTTTATCCACCACAAGCATCAATATAGACAGACGGAACAGACGGATTGGTTTTTTGGTACACAAGTTGATGTATATTCAGTTCAAATATAATAAATATTTATAGATGGTTATTAGCGTTAGATACGTCGTCTCTTTGGGACTCACAAGATTCCTTGAAAACCCTCTTAGACTCCCGTGACAAAAGCATTTCATTCATGTTAGCTTGTAGGGTGTGATCTAAATAAATGACCAACTTAACTCACTCTTGGGTATTTTCTAACAGGATATTTTAATGACGCAACTCATTACTGAAACAGTTACTAATGTGCATCACTGGAATGACACGCTGTTTAGTTTCAAAACTACGCGAAATGCAGGCTTTAGATTTAAGAATGGCCACTTTGTGATGATTGGTTTACATCACGAGGGCAAACCTTTGATGCGGGCTTACAGCATTGCAAGCGCAAATCATGAAGATGAGCTAGAGTTTTTCAGCATTAAGGTGGAAAACGGCCCACTCACATCTAAACTTCAGCACCTAAAACCAGGCGACGAAATATTAATTGGAAAAAAGCCCACGGGCACTTTGGTAACTGATCAAATGTTGCCTGGTAAGCATTTATACCTTATCGGCACTGGCACAGGTTTAGCACCTTTTATGAGTATTATTAAAGACCCAGAGGTGTATGAACAGTTTGACAAAATTATTCTTGCTCACGGCGTCCGTCAGGTATCAGAACTGGCTTACTGTGATTATATTCAGAATGAGCTACCTGAGCACGAGTATTTTGGTGAATTTGTAAAGCAGAAGTTGCTTTACTATCCATTAGTAACCCGTGAACCCTACAAAAATAATGGTCGAATAACTGACATGATGACGTGTGGAAAATTATTCTTAGATATAGGTATGCCCATACCTAACAAGCAAGATGACCGGTTTATGCTGTGTGGGAGTTCCAGCATGCTTAAAGACATGTGTAAGATTTTAAACGACAGAGGCTTTTCAGAGGTGAGAAGTGGAAATATGGGGGAATACGTTATAGAACGGGCCTTTGTGGAAAGGTGACCTTGATTCCATTAATATTTCATTTTATGTTGTGGCAATAAAACAAAGACAGCAGCTGCACTTTTTGCGGGTTCTAATCTGTGTTCAATAATTTATTCAAAGCGTTCCTTTCTCACATATCCTACTCTGGTAGTTTTGAAATGCTGAAAAGGAATTGTCATTGCTTTTACTTTTTCTAAAACGTCATCAGATACATCTCCATATATTTCTATGGAAAAGTAGTCTGCTAAAGTGCCATGCTTTGCTACATAATCTTGAACGGGTGAATTGTCTAGGTGATCTAAAGTTTTACTAAAGTAGAGTGACATCATTCAATCTTGTATTAATTCCTTTCATGAAAAACATCACCACTAATCAAAAGTTAAGAAAATCCTTTTTAGGCACAATCGCTCCTTGAGTTAATGGCCTTAGCCCTGTGCTTTGCAGATGTCATAACAAGGATCCATAGGCAAGAATAAGATTAAAATTACACAATTTTTCATTTAAAGTAAACGCGGATAAATGCCTAACCTTGGTAGTAGTGGGCACTAAATAACAAGCTCATGTTAAATAGGTCTCATTGGCGATTTGGACCATCTCGTCAAAAACACCAGGACCTGCTGCCACCACTCGGCCTCCATTTATAAGCATATCGTTAGCACTTTGATGTTCAACACAGCCGCCCGCCTCAGCGATCAAAAGCTGTCCTGCTAAACAATCCCATGCATTCATATGAGGCTCAGCATAGCCAATCAATCGCCCTGCTGCCACATAAGATAACATCAATGCGCCGGATGCATTGCGATAAAATATGCCCCCACGATCCACTAACTTTTTAATATAAGATACTGTTAAATCCGTCGACGTGCGCCCATTCATGCCAATGCCTGTACTGCCAATACTCAAAGTCGTTGAAGGTGAAACCTGCATAGGTTTGTCATTTAAAAAAGCACCGGCACCCATTGCACCCCAAAACATTTCGTGATGACTGGGTTCATATACCACACCTAATTTGGTTTGATCATCGTGAACACAAGCAAGCACAACACACCATGATGGAATTGCTGTGAGAAAATTGGCTGTGCCATCTATAGGGTCTATGACCCAGGTGTAGCCAGAGGTGCCTGCAACATTGGCATGTTCCTCACCCACAATACCGTCATTTGGATAGCTTTGTGCAATGTGTTGACGTATAAAAACTTCCACTTCTAAATCGGCATTTGAAACGAGATCTTGGGCACCCTTTTGCTGGACAACTAGGTCACCAATTGATGCAAAAAAGACCATGGCTTTTTCACCTGCTTTTTTTGTTAACGTTTTTGCAAAATCAAGTCGTGTGCGAATCTCTAAATCAGCCATAAATGCCCCCTATCAACATTAATTTTAATACTTACCTATCAAACTTGGTCAATCACACGTATTCAAAAGCCCTTAACAGCAATAACTTATAGTTAATGCAATGAAAATGCGATTAACATTCGCCACAACTCATCGTGTTCAGGATTAAGCTTTCAAGACATGTCATTGGGTTTCTACAAGATTAATATCCGCTATGTTTTTGGCAAACATCTCACAGGCAAAGCCACTTAATTCGATGGATGAACCAACACCTACCGTTTTAATGCCTGCTGCAATAGAAGAGGTTAATCCAGCTGCTGCGTCTTCGAAGACAATCGCATGGCTGGAAGCAATATTAAGCAAACGCAGTGTCTCAACATAGGGAAGCTTATCTGGTTTTCCCCTGCTTAAAAATTCAGTAGATACAACGGTGTTAATACAAGCTTCAATGTCCAATAATTTTAAGCATTTTTGAATGGCTTTCATAGGCGCAGATGAACAAATGGCTACTGCAAAACCCTTGCTTGAAAAGTTTCTTATTAACTCTGCAGCGCCAGGAATCTCTTGCACATGGTGATCGTAGCGGGCCAATGCTCTTTCAATAATATCGATTTGAATGAGTGGTACGTTGGCTGGGGCAATCACTTCCTTCACAAAGTCTGTCACGCTGCGCCCCACATAGGCCAACATGACCTGCTGACTCACTTTAACCTTCTCACGCTTAGCAATGTATTGCTTTGCCTCGGTCCAAACAGCTTCACTTTCAACAAGGGTCCCATCTAAGTCAAAAATTACAGCTTTTATACCTTTAAGGTTAAGCTGCTGATCTCCATAACTGAGTAACATTTCATTAACAAACTGGCAGTAAAACAGGGCCAGTTTGTGAAAAGCCAACCACAATTTCCTGCCCGATAGAAAGTGGGTTATCAACGTCATCTCGCACGGCAAACATGGTTGAAAAGCCAGACACTAAGGTGTATTCCATCCGGCTACCAACGTAAGTGGCTTTGCTTACCACCGCGTTAAAGCCCTCAGCCGCTCCGATGACTAGCCGTGATGGCCTAATCGCAATAATCGCTGCACCTTGACCAACACCTCTTGAGGGTAGCGTTGTGTGAAAATCACCTAATGAAACGTTTGCCACTTCGCCATTAACAGCTGTAACTTCACAAGGTAGCAAATTCGCTTCACCAATAAAATCAGCAACAAATGTATCTGCCGGTGTGTCATAAAGCTGGCGAGGCGTTCCCATCTGAGCAATTGAAGCATTACGCATCACCACAATCTCATCTGAAACGGCAAGGGCTTCCTCTTGGTCATGGGTCACATAGACCACTGTTAAACCTAGATTTTGTTGAATTTCTCGTATTTCTTCGCGCACTTGGCGCCGCAGTTTTGCATCTAGGTTTGAGAGGGGTTCATCAAACAATAAAACCTGAGGTTCTAGAACCAAGGCCCGTGCCACGGCAACTCTTTGCTGCTGGCCCCCTGAAAGCGCACTGGGCAGCCGTTCACTATAATCCTTTAAACCCACAAGATCTAAGCCCGCGTGCGCGCGCTCAAGGGTTTCTACTTTATTAAAACCTGAAAACCCTAAGCCATATGAAACATTTTCAAGTACCGTCATATGTGGGAATAAGGCATATGACTGAAACACCATGGAGACGTCCCGATCCGTTGCTGGCAAGTTTGTGACATCGACGTCACCAATAAAAATTTGACCTTTAGTCGCCATTTCAAGACCTGCGACCATTCTTAATGTAGTTGTTTTTCCGCAACCTGATGGCCCTAGCAAGGTGACTAACTTTCCCGCCTCAATCTCTAGGTTAATTTGGTCAATGGCGGTTACATCACTGCCATACATCTTAGTGACGTTGCGAAAACTAACGGTTGCAGCTTTGCTGTTAATATCAATCATGATTTTCTCTTTGCGGCGTTCTCCCGCCTCCCTATTTTTGTTCGCCCAACCAATAATTGCAGAAGTCCCACCGCCAACAACATTACAAATATTAGCGTTGTAGAATATGCAATAGCTAAACCATAATCATTATTTTCAACCCTGCCAATAATATAACTTGTTGCCATATCATACTTGGCCGAAACTAAAAATATTACTGCAGAAATAGCGGTCATTGCTCGCACAAAACTATAGACCAATGCGGCTAAAATAGCGGGCTTTAGTAAGGGTAGTATAATCTTACGGAATGTTTGCCAACTATTTGCTCCCAGTGTCAGTGAGGACTCATCCAGTGATTTATCCAGCTGAGACATACTTGCAATACCGGCTCTTACACCCACCGGCATATTGCGGAAAATGAAACTAATGACAAGAATAGCTCCCGTGCCAGTGAGTTCAATGGGTGGGACATTAAAGGCCAAAATGTAACTAACGCCTATGACAGTGCCCGGGATAGCGAACGATAGCATAGTGCCGAATTCGAATGCATTTTTGCCTCTGAAACTTTGACGGGTCAGTAAATAAGCCGTTATCAAGCCAACTGCGGCTGTTAGTGGTGCAGCAATGGTTGCAATCTGAATGGTGGTCCAAAAACTGTCCCATGCAGAGCCAGTCCATTGCCAACCTTTTTCTGTAATTCGCACCGAAAATGCGGTCACATAATGTTTGAAGGTTAGGGTGTTATCCACACCCCAAAGCTTAACCGTGCTGCCATATACGATCATGCCATAAATAGTGACGGTAAAGGTGCTCCAAATAGCAGCAATTGCTAACACTGGTATAGCCAAGGCACGGGGCATCAATGGGTGAACGCCACTATCGCCTTTTCCAGAAACCGTGGTATATGATTTTTTACCCAGCCATTTTCGCTGCGCAAAAAACGCCGTTAGGGTAAAGCCAAGTAATACAATGGCCAGCACAGCTGCCCGACCTTGGTCATATTGTGCTCCCACTATGGCAAAGAAGATTTCAGTGGATAACACGTCGAAATTGCCGCCTAAAATGAGTGGATTACCAAAGTCAGCCATACTTTCAATAAACCCAAGCAAGAATGCATTGGCTAGTCCTGGGCGCATTAACGGTAATGATACCGTTTTAAAGACCTGCCAACGTGACGCACGCAGCGTCTGTGCAGCTTCTTCCATGGAGGGGCTAACGCCCTCAACCACACCAATAAGCACTAAGAAGGCAATGGGAGTATAGGCCAGCACCTGTGCAATCATGAGCCCTGGCAAACCATAGAGCCAACGCGTGGGTTCTAGGCCAAACAACTCACTGAAAAACTGGGTGATCGACCCAGACAAACCAAACATAAGAATGAGAGCCAGCCCAATAACAAAGGGCGGCGTGATGATGGGTAAAATTGTGAGTGCACGAACTGCACGTCGATACTTAAAGCCTGAGCGGGTAACAACTAATGCAAAAATTAAACCTAAAACAGTGGTCAAAAACCCAACGCAAACTGCCAAAAATAATGAATTCCACGCTACACCGCAGCGACCTGTGCCAACAACACAGCTAAGCCCCCATAATCTATCATCAAAGAACTTGCTGGCAAAAACGATAAACGAATAGGATCCATCTTCGGTAATAAATGCTGACATCAACATATTAACAATGGGGAAAAACACAAAGGCACCAACAATGGCCAGCACAAACCCAATAGCGCCAACCACAAACACATCGCCATTAATCGCACCGCGCGCAGCGATACCTTGAGTCAACAAAAACAAAAATGAACTTGCAAGAAATAATCCGCCATATCCCATGCCGAATTGGCGGCCATCTAACTTACCAAATAAAGTGGACAGCCACTCATAATTCCAACCCCGAATACCTATACTAAAGCCCTGAATGATAAGCCAACTAAAGCCAATCGCTCCTGTCAGAATTAATATTTGAGCATACAAGGGATCACTCTTTTCACGTTTAAATGCGAATAGAGGCATAATCAACGGTATTAGCAGGGGTGTAAGCCAGAGCTTTTCACCTTGCATAATTAAAAATACCGCTGGTGCATAATTTTTATCAAAAGGATAACCGTCAACCAACCACTGGCCAGAGAATAGCCCGCCATCTACCAGATACCATGGTAATAAAAGAAAGCTCACCCAGCCGACCAAAATCCATAAAATCAGGGTCGGTTGGGAAAGTGTTTTGGTTGACGTTGTCACGATTTATTGTGCCAAGGTTGAGATGTCTTCATCCCATTTAGACAACAAACGACGACGTTCAGCAGATGAACCATACAAAGTGAAATTATAATCAATCAACTTAATATCATCCATATTGGGTGCTGCTGGTGAAGTATTAGAGCTCTTATTTGATGGCACTTGAAAAGCGTTAACTTCTAGAGCAAGATTTTGTGCTTCAGTTGTTAAAGCCCAATCATAAAAGGCTTTTGCACTGTCTTCATTACGTGCACCATCGATGATTGACATTGAACCAATCTCATATCCAGTGCCTTCACAAGGTGCAACAACAGTGATCGGGAATCCCGCTACTGCTTGTTTTACCGCATCGTGCATAAATACGATACCCACAGTAGATTCACCACGTGCAGCTGCTTTAATTGGGGCAGAGCCTGATTTAGTATATTGGTTGATATTTGCGTGCAGGCCGGCCATAAATTCAAAGCCCTTATCTTCACCAAATAACTGAACTATTGTTGCAAGTGTAGTGTAGGCAGTGCCCGATGAGTTCGGATTTGCCATCTGCACGTGCCCATCAAAAGAAGGATCTAGTAAATCAGCCCAACATGTTGGAGCTTTAAGACCAGCCGCTTTTAACAAATCAGTGTTATACCCATAACCAAGGGCACCAGAATAAATACCAATGGTGCGGTTGCCAGAGCTTTCAGCTTGGGAGATGGCCCAAGGATGCAGCTGATCGCGCATTGGCGACATATACTTCATGGTTAAGTCTTCTTCAGCCGCTTGAAGATGCGGATCGCCTGTACCACCCCACCAAACATCGCCACGTGGATTAGATGACTCAGCTTTAATTTGAGCAAATGTTTCACCCGAACTTTTACGGGTCATATTGACCTCAATGCCTGATGTTTCCTCAAAGGTGTTGGCAACCAATTGGCACCAATCTTCTTGGGCAGAGCAATATAATGTGAGGCTGGCAGCTTGTGCCGTTCCCGCTGCAGCGACCAGCGTAAATGCTGATGTTGCAAGTAGTTTTTTAAGTGTGGTCATACCTTTCTCCAATGTTTAATCCACCTTTTGGCGGTTCTATTTATTATTGAACGGCACTCATAAAGTGCAGTACCTTCGATACACTACAGGGTAATTATGCAAGTAACAATACACGTCTAAGCCAATAGAAATCACAAATATATGATTAATAATTTTAAGATTACGTTTATAAATCAAAGAAATGGCTCGTAGTTGGTTGGGTTATGAAGAATGAAATAATGTGTGCGGTGGATCAATAAAATTTTGGTTATTTTTGTTACCTATTCGGTCCAATGCTAGCAATATTACCAATATTAAAAACTCTCATAAAATAACTAATATGAATCGACATTCTAGTAACATTTGTAACATATGAAAGATAAAATACGCGCTTCTGGCGTGTTATTTGGGTTAGGGTAACGATGTTTGCGTTATACTTTAAGCGGTAATTTTTATACCTCGAGGCGACATAGTGAAGAAAAATAACAAAATACTCATTATTGATGACGATAAAAACATACTGACTTTTTTAAGTGATTTTTTAAAAGATTTTGAGTTCGAAACGTATACGTACACAGACGGAAATGAAATTTTAGAAAAAATTGATCGTCATAAAATTGATCTAGTTTTGGTAGACCTTAGGCTGAATAAAGAAAGCGGGCTAGATATCGCAAAAGACATCCAGAATTACCGTAAAATACCAATAATAATGATGTCTGGCATTACTGATGATGTTGAGAAGATTGTTGGTTTAGAATCTGTCATTGATGAATTCGTTGAAAAACCTTTTAATCCAAGGCTGCTGGTAGCAAAAATACGTGCTGCTCTTAGGCGTGTTGAAAGCAATTCTTTTGAACACCATATCGCTAAAGATATATCCACGTTATCGGTAGAAGATTTTTTCTTTGATGATTATAAACTTGATAGTAAAAAATGCCTTTTAACGCATTCAACGTTGGGCTATATAGAAATGACCAATACAGAATTTAGGTTGTTAGAGCTATTTGTTAGTCACCCTAATATCATATTCTCCAGAGACGCTTTATTAGAAAAACTAGGTCTAGAATCCTCAACACTTATGATGCGTAATATTGATGTATTAATCCTGAGAGTGAGGCGAAAAATAGAACCAAATCCTTCAAGACCAAAATACTTACAGACTAGGCGTAATAGGGGCTATATATTCTGTCTCAATAACGATAGTGATATATAGAATGTTTAATTACTTCTCTCATCGATCTGTTCTAATGATATTATTAATAATTTTAACCATATTAGGAATATCTACTTGGAATATAATTTTAAATAACCAATACATTGAAATAAACCTATCGCTAACGAAAAAAGAGGCGTCTAGATTAGAGTTAATTAACAATCTTAACTATTCATCTCTAGATCTAAATTCCTTAGATAAACAAAGGTCTGAATATATATTTTTATTTTCTCATAACGAAATAAGTAAAGAATATAAAAAAATTAAAAAAACCTTAACGCTATCTAAAGATAAATATTACATTGAAAAAATTAAGGATGTGGATAAGATAATCGAAGAGCTTGATAATTTTAAAAACACAATGAAGCTAAGAAATGACTACTTGTTTCATAAAAAAACGTTGCAAACTATCCTTAACAATAACATTTCCACAGACTATAAATCATTCTCTACTGAAGAAAGTGATATAGTGAGTTCATGGGAATTGCTGAAGGATGCATTGAATAGTTCTAATCTAATAACACTAGGTGAGTTGCGGAGAAAATTCAATTATTCAGTTTCTGGCCCTATAGATTCAATAAATTCTTCTCTAAAAGAAAACAGACAAATAAATAATATTGCTAGTGGTGCCAATGGTGTATTTTCGACTTCTAGAAATATCTTTATAAAAAATATAAAACTAGAAGAGCATATCTATAATATACAAAAATATTCGTCAGTACTTATAAAAAAATTAGAACATAGCCTTGCTTCTCTGAAGAAAGAAAGGAGTGAAAAAGTACTGCCTCCATTGTTAAAAAACCAAACGTTAATGGTTATAAGTGTTATATGTATTTTTCTAATAATTTTTTTCATTGGTAAATTAATACTTTTGCTGCGTAGGTTCAACAATGCTAATATTAAATCTATTGGCCTGCTATCTCGGTTTAATAAAATAAAAAATAATTTATATGAAAACCCACTAAATAATATTTTCTCCAATAAAAATAATACATATAATGAATTTCATGTATTTGTCTCTGAAATACTTTATAAGTTTTTATTACGAACTCAGGATATTGTACTTATACTTGATAAAAATAATAATCCAGTCATCAATAGTGATATTTTTAATATATACATAAAAAATTCAAACTCACTAACTAGCCATTACAGCATCTCTAATCAAAACTTAATTTTTACTTATGCTACAAAAGTAGATGAAAAATCCATTTTATTCCCTATTGATTATATTCATAAGGTAGGAAACTTTGAGCATAAGATTATATTCTTATCTCCACCTGAAAATGAAAGTAAAAATATAATAAAAAATGACCGATTGGAGTCTTTAGGGAAAATATCTGGCGAAGTTGCACATGATATTAATAATATGCTTAGTGTAATTATTGGGTCTTTAAATATTTTGCGTGAATCAAAATATTTGGTGGCAAAAGAAGACTCTCGTGTTATTGACAAAGCACTATTTTCTGCTGATAAAAGTATTAGCATTATCGATCGTTTGTTAACCTTTGCTTGCTGTCAAAAACTAAGCCCTGAACTGGTTGATGTAAATGATCTGATTGAAGGGCTTTATGAGGTTATTTGTTTTACTAGTGAAAAACACACTACAATTACCTTAGATTTATCGCCTGATGTGCCAATACTGTATATAGACCCAGGACAGCTAGAAGCTTGCATTATCAATCTTTGTATTAACGCGATGAATGCCATTGATGGGGAAGGTCACATCATTGTTAAAACTAGCATTAGCCACTCTGAACATTGCGAAATTCTACAAATTTCTGTTGATGACAATGGGCATGGGATTCCTAAAAATATTCAAACCCGAATATTCGAACCATTTTTTACTGGCCAAAAGAAAACTGATGGGCAGGGGTTAGGTTTAAGTATGGCGTATGGGTTTATTAAACAAAGCGGTGGGTATATCAATGTCTATAGTAAGGTTGGATTGGGCACCACCATGTCATTGGTATTTGAGTTAGGGGATAATCAATGAAACCATGCCATTACTTTTTATCTCCTTTATTTGTTTGCTTACTTATTTTACCAACTCGCTGGGCTAATGCAGAGGATCATACGCTAAATATTATATGCAGTGCCGCGCCAGCTACCTGTAATGCTCTTAGAGATTCGTTTGTCTCTATTTATGATATCCCTACCAATATCGTTAGAATGAGTTCAGGAGAGGCACTTGATTTTATAGAAAAGGATAGTAGATCAAACAACCCCACTGATATTAGTTTCGATGTTTGGTGGGGAGGTACTGGAGACACCCACCTAAAAGCGGTGAAGAATGGCCTTATGCATAAGTTTGTGTCTAGTAATAAGACATTGCTTGGTTGGTCGACCTACCTTAGCGATATATCTGATGGGAATACTGTTGGTGTCTATGCAGGTATGTTGGGTATAGTTGCCAATAAAAAAGTGCTAACAGCCCAAAACTTAGACCTTCCTAATTGCTGGTCTGACTTAGGTGACCCAAAATATCGTGGGCAACTAATTATTGCTGACCCTAATACCTCTGGAACAGCTTACACTTTTTTAAGTACTATTTTTCAAATATATGACCCATTCCAGCGGATACAGGTGCTGGCAGAGATTAAAGAAAATATTCTAAAAACGCCGAAAAGTGGCAGTGATGCGCTACTGCCAGTTGCTAATGATGACGCAGCGCTATCGGTTGCGTTTATCCATGATGTGCCACTTTTAAAATACCAAAATCCTTCGTTAGCCATTATTATTCCCTGCGAAGGGACAGGTTATGAAATTGGTGCCGCCAGCATTCTTAAAAGCACTAAACACTTAAAAGAGGCTAAGACGTTTATTGAATATACCTTACTGGCCAGTACCCAAAATGTACTGACTAACAAAATCGCATTACAAATGTACTCTAATGCTAATACGCTATCCTCGCCAGTTTATAACAACCTTAAAGATCTTAATGTAATTAACTATAACTTTAATATCTACTCAAGAGAGACCGTGCGCAACGATGTATTGTCTACTTGGAATAACTTAGGGAATGTTGATTAAACCGAGGCTCTGCCTAAGTTACTGTAAAAATCTTATCAAGTTTTGGAAAACTATGTTTAAAGTACTCTCTTTTGGAGAAGCTCTAGTCGATCTATGGTCCAACAATATCAGCGAAAAAGAACAGGTTGACGCACCCGAGTCTTTTACTAAATTTCTTGGTGGTGCACCTGCAAACGTTGCTGCAGCGGTATCACATTTGGGAGGGAATGCTTTTTTTACAGGTATGCTAGGGAAGGATCTGTTGGGTGATTTAATTGCTCATAGTCCAGCTGAAGAAGGCGTTAACTTGGATTTTCTAAATCTTACTAATGAGGCTAAAACAGGCTTGGCTTTTGTGGCTCTAGATGTTCAGCGTGAATGCAGTTTTGAGTTTTATCAGCAACCATTAGTGAGCTTTTCAACTCCACCGCAAAGTGTGCCCTGCCTACAGCCATCTGCACCATTTGCCTCAAGGAAGTAAATCGGATTAATGTCAGCATTGCTCGCGCCTGCACCCAGAAGATGGGACATCAAAACCGCAACCACCCGCACACACAGCTTAGTTTTAAGTATTATTAGTCTTTAACTATTTTGAGTTTAAGCAAGGGTAAGCTAACGAGCCTTTTATCAAGAAGATAGTTTATGGTTGTACAATTTATTTTGGTCATAAAGTTCACAAGTAAAGACACGTCATATTCAGTAGAATATGGCATCAAAAGACCCATTAAATTATTAATTTAATCAAAATTCAGGATAAAAATTACATGGCTATTTATTTTATTAGACACGGTCAATCTGAGTTCAATGCCGCTTTCAATGGCAAAATTGATCCCATGATTTTTGATCCAGCCCTCACAAAACTTGGGTTAGAACAAGCTGAGAGTGCAAGAGTAAATATCCTAAAATTAGGTATTGATCGAGTGATCACATCACCATTTACACGTGCAATCCAAACTGCAAAAATAATATTTGATGGGATTTCACCCATCGAGGTTCAACTTGGCCACCATGAACTATTATTACATAGCAGTGACATTGGCCGTCACCCAAGTGATTTAAAAGAAAGTTTTCCTGACCTTACTTTCGAACATATTCCATATTCCTGGTGGTATAAAAATAGCACCAATGGATCAACCATAGAGAAAGAACCCCTTGAATTATTTAAAGAACGTATGTCTAGGTTTGTTGTGGCCTTAGATCAAATCAAAAACGAAAATATAGCGATTGTGGGTCATGGCAATGCTTTTAAAGAAATCCTTGATCTTAAATTAGACAATTGCCAAATACATCATTTTAGATAGAGTGTTGCGCTAATAATCACGAACATTCACAAATATTCACCAACAATATGAAAACCCCAACACAGCAAGAACCGTTCGACACATTTACACCTGTGATCATCAGTCTATGGAAGTTCAGACTGCCCCATTACAGTATGATCTGACTAATACATTCTCTTCAAAGCTCCCCTTGTGATCCTCTCCATGGGTGTCAATTAGACTTCCTTTTGGGGTTTGCTGATAGAGGTGACTTTGTGTATTCATTTAATAAAAAAATCAAAAAAAACCCACATAGCAGAAGACTTAGTTGCTATGTGGGCAAAATCACCGGAGTAATAGTAGGGTTACATCGCAAATTTCTTTGCTTACAAGTATCTATACAATAAACATGCCAGTTCATAGTTAAAGTAGAAATCAGCTTATTTATAATAGTTTTGTAGGACTCGCCTTATACCCAGCAGCATAGAGGCATTATGAGTCACGGGTTTGCTGTAGCCTTGCCTATGTATTTATGGCTAACCACAAAGCATCATCGCACTGATATAGGTCAAAAATTATTATACTCCCTGTTAAAAGCTCTTTGTTAGAGCACCTATTGCCGTTGGCTATTCACCACCGATGTTTATGGTTAAGGGCTTGACGAGCCATTTGAACATGCATCCATCAGACACTACCCACTTTTTTCATCCAATCTCATTTAGACATAAACCAATTCAAAGCCCAAGTGCATTATAATCGACTTAACAAGTTTAACTTTTAAGACCGTTATGGTGACCCTTTGAAATACTTTGACCCTAAGTATGAAAACCTGCCAGATTACATCCTCAAATGTACAGCGCAAATTTGGGAAGGCCGAGATATTGCTGCTCTTGACTGGCATTATAGTGAAAATTTGGTGGTAAGAACTCCTGCTGGCATTAGCCAAGGTAACAGCATAGGTAAAGCAAATACCATGGCAACGCTGACCGAGTTTCCAGATCGACAATTACTGGGGGAGGATGTGATCTGGTGTGGAGATGATGAACAGGGCTTTTTATCCTCTCATCGAATTGTGTCAACAGCCACTCATAGGGGTGGAGTCTTTGGCCCCACCACCGGCATTAAGGTTATTTTTCGAACCATTGCCGACACTTTTTGCCATGGCAATCGGGTATGGGACGGATGGCTCATCCGTGACAATGGCGCTATCGCCACACAACTTGGCCAAACTGCACAAGAGGCAGCCCAAGCTCTAATCGATTCAGGCGATTTAGCCTTTCCCCTGACCCCCAAGACTGACATTTTAGGACCCTATACTGGTGCAGGCAATAATAATGAGTGGGGTCAAAAACATGCAGAAATCTTGCAAAAAATCATGCTTACTGAGTTTGGTGTTATCGAAGACGCATATGATAGAGCATGTCATTTAGCCTACCCCTGCGGTGTTGAAGCCCATGGAATTGATGCGGTGAAAGCATTCTTTATTGGCTTACGCAGTGCATTTCCTTATGCCGACTTTAAAATTGAACACCAGATTGGCCGCCATGATGCTATGTTCGGTCCGCGCAGTGCAATTCGTTGGTCTTTAACGGGAAAGCATGAAGGTTATGGTCGATACGGGGCGCCCACAGGTGCAGAGGTTCATGTCATGGGGGTAAGCCATGTTGAGTTTGGGCCATGGGGTCTGCGCAGGGAAACCACACTTATTGATGATATTGCCATTTGGAAACAAATTTTACTTCAAACCCAAGTGTAAGGCTGACTCAATGCAAGAAGAAGTTAAACCACTAAGAGTTGGATTAAAGCTCACTAATACAATTGAAGACGCTAGACAAGCTGTTGTGAGTTAACCCTAGTTATAGTATGTTCAAGGGGATGAACAACGCAGTTTTTCCTAAGTGACTTCGAGTTATAGGTCGAGGGTATGAGCATGACAAAAATGATTTTTGAATGGGGTGAGAAGTCAATTCTTCTTGTTATCGGTGCTGGGGCCTTCGCAGCTGCATTGATCGAAATATACACTGCAATTATTGATTATGACCTGCAGATAGAAAAGCTATTCACGCTTTTTATCTACGCTGAGATTATTGGCATGGTTGGTGCTTATACGAGTTCTTCAAGAATACCCGTGACCCTGCCTATTATCATTGCAATAACTGCTCTGTGTCGGTTGATTGTTATGCACGGCAAGGATATGGATGCGCTGGTTCTTATGGGTGAGTCAGGCTCTGTATTTGTATTAGCAGGGGCTGCGTATATCATGAGCCTTAAAGGAAAACTAAGCCTGGAAAAAAGGAAACTTCATTGACGCAAAATAGATTAGGTTCAATGTAGCGCTGGCAACACACCCAATACAAACCAAAAAATTGGGGGTCAAATTGTCTATGTATACCGAAATGATCAAGCAGAAACATTTTATGGTCGTTAAGTCATAAAGTGTTTTTGGTTTTTGTGCAGTATCAAAATATGTATGATTAAGCGAGCGCCAACAAAGCTGAGTCTTTTTGGTTTAGGCTAAAGGAGTGGGTTAACATGTGTGGTCGCCTCAACGTATCTGAGAATCCTTACATTCAAGCCCTAATGAAAGACCTCGGCATGCCCTTGTTGCCTGAGTTTGAGCCACGATGGAACGTGGCACCTGGAACGTTAATCAATGTCATCACTCAAAAGCAAACCACTCAGGTGCGCTGGGGTATCGACTTTAATGGTTTTTCCCACCCCAACTCTCGTGCCAGCACAATAATTAAACGACCCGAGCTAAGAGACTGGCTGGCGCGTTATAAATGTCTGGTGCCGGTTAATGGGTTTTATGAATGGCCTGATACCAAGCTATATCCCCAATGGCGTGGGCGTGACACCCGATTCCACATATCAACACCCCAAGGTGCAATGTTCTTGGCGGCATTTGCTAAACCCACCGATGCAGGCTGGCAGGCCAATATCATCACCACCGGCCCTACTGCGGAAATTGCAGAGTTCCATCATCGGTCACCTGTAATATTAGACCCCAGCCAAGCCAAACAATGGTTGAAGCTCTCAGACTCACAAGCCCTGTTAGACATGTGCCAACCATACACAGGCGCCTTAAAAATGTATCAGTGCTCATCATTTGTCGATAACGCTCGGCACGAAGGTGACCAATGTGTGGCCCCTGCAGGCAAGTATGCCGATCAAATTAGTTTGATATAGACCAAAGTGTTGATTGGGTGATGATAATTTTCCCGTTGCTAGTTTCAATACAAACCATCTGTCTCTCTGGGATGCGATTGCCCTATTTCAATCAGCGTTATCTAGGCTTAAACAAGCCAAAATTTAAGCCGCTTATCTCCTTGGATATAGAGCAAGATGATCTGCTATCATCTTTTTTAACGAAGCCATTTAGCCAATTGGTTGTGGCTTGAGGAAACAACTTTTCTGATCCAGTAGAGCATGATATTCTGAAAATTAATTTATTGCGTCGTGCTTAAGACTATAAAAGCAAACACAAAACATGATTCATGGCGCATAGGATTGATCCTCTGAGAAAACACCATGTTTTGCTCAAGGCGTTTGATGTTCTAGACCCTGTGGCCACCCAATTTTTTGAGGTTTTTAACATTGACTAAACCCAAACTTCTTATCTTGTCACTGGGCGAATTAAGCACAGCACTGCTGGAATGTGTGGCGCGTTCAGACCTGTTCAGCAAAATAGTGGTTGGCAGTCGAAGCAGGATGAAAGCCGTGCAGCGTGCCAATAACGCTATTATTGGCGCTGGAATTGAAGGGTATTATCCAATCATCGAGGCAGCGGAGTTTGATATTGATCAACCATCCTTCGTGCACAATTTGCGTCGGGTTAATCCTGACATCATTTTTAGCGCCCCATCCTTGATGCCCTGGTGGAAATTAGATGGATCAAATAAGCCCGCCCTGCCCTTCGCTGGCTATATGTCACTGCATCTTTCTTTGATGGCCAAATTTAGGGATAAAATAGGCGAAGCAAATACTGGGGCGCTCTGGATAGGTGCGTCTTACCCAGACGTGATTAACCCAGTACTCAATAGATCTGGATTTGGTCCAGATTGTGGCATCGGCAATGTTCAAGAACCCATTCCAAAGATAAAAGCGGGTGTGGCACGACATCTTGGCTGTGCACCGTCAGCAGTTTCTATTCATCTGGTGGCCCAACATGCCTTTGAATACTTCGTATTGAACGACAATGCTGGCCAAGAGCTGCCACCCTATTTGCTAAAGGCAACAGTGAACGGCCAAGATCACACAGCGCTTGCCAACAAAGTTTTACGCGAACCCTTTGGGTTTCCTTACGATCTGCACTTCAATCGTGTTACGGCTTCGGCTGGCCTTATGGCACTTCGGGCGCTTACCTCTTCAACTGATGTCGATATTCACTTGCCGGGGGTCAAAGACTTGGTTGGGGGCTACCCTGTCACAGTCAGCCGTTCAAAAATAGAAATATCTTTGCCACCAGAATGGTCGCTAGAGCAAGCACTTGAGGCCAACACCCAGTCGTTAAAATGGGACGGAATCCAACTCATAGAAAATAATGGAACAGTTGTTTTCACTGAAGCAACACAACAGGCTTTTCACAAGTTGCTTGGCAAGTCATTCGAACGTTTGAGTATGTCAAATGTTGATGCTCAAGCCAATGCCATTCTGGCGGCTCACTAAACCCTGACCAAGCAATGCAAACAAAGTAGGTAACAAAAATGCAAATGACTGAATCTGAAAAATTCTTCCAACGTGCAATGAAGGTGCTTGTTGAGGGCTGCAGTTCAGCTTCTCGCGGGCCAATGAACTATAAACCTTACCCACCCTACATGCGCGAGGGAAAAGGGGCACGTATTTGGGATGTGGACGGCAACGAATTTATTGACTGGCAGCTATCTTTCGGGTGCCTACCGCTAGGCCATGCACACCCCAAGATTGTCGAAATCGTTCAGGAGAAAGTTGCGGGTGGTACCCATTTTGCTACCGCTTTAGAGGTTGAGGTGGAAACTGCTGAGTTAATGGTAAATATGCTGCCCCATGTCGACAAGGTTCGGTTTGCCAATACTGGAACTGAAGCCTGCATGACTGCCGTGCGTATGGCCCGCGGTATCACAGGCAAGCGCAAGGTACTCAAATTTGAGGGTCATTATCATGGCTGGTACGATGGCCTGCTGGTCAGCACCAACCCTCAACCGGTAACAACATTGGGCCATCCAAATGATCCAGTGCGCATTCCCGACAGTTCAGGCCTCACACCAGGCTCGATTGAAGACACGCTAGTCTGTGTCTGGAACGAGGTAGAAGCACTGGAACGG
>OJIG01000069.1_pt1 | contig 15220 bp, 2 predicted proteins | sample 1595431 | NCBI WGS metagenome assembly OJIG01 (sample SAMN05416742, study PRJEB24817) | seawater metagenome | isolation source: Sea water | place: Canada:Atlantic | collected 2013-07
GCTCGGAGATGTGTATAAGAGACAGGGATCTAGGCCACAATCATAACCTAGATAAGCTATTCTTCGAATCAACTGACGACGAAAGCGACTCGGATCCATATGCGTACATGGAAGAATCTCCTGAAGAAGCGTCAGGCCGCATAATAGCGGAAAGACGCGAAGAAACAATGGAGAATCGCAAGCAACATCAGCTCATGCTAAAGGCTCAACTAGACGCTGAGTCACGGAAAAGACCCGAAATTGCCAAACCGGGCACACACAACACGATAAAAGACCGACAAGGTACGAGTTTACACCAAGCTATGGAAAACGAACACCTTACACCGGACGAAGGATGTCGTATCATGGGAATCGACACACCTACAAGAGCTGCTTACGCGACCAGACCTGACACGCCGATCACCGAGAAAACCAAGCCCAAGTGCTACAAAATGCCGGAGTACTTACAAGATGTAGATGCAATTGCATTCTACACGACTCCCAAGCATATTAAGCACCACATGACTTTTCCAAACGTATGTATGGAAATGGGCATAGTAGGCCAAGAAAAAGCTTACTATTATTGGCTCGGAGAAACGTACGGTGAATTTGGTATCAACAAAGGCCCATGGGATACAAAAGGAGAAAAACTACAAGACGTTTTCTACGGCGTCGAATTTTCCAACCCTTGGGGGGTGAGTAAAACTCATCAAGGTTCTAAAACAAGACAAATTCTGATAAGACCTGGATCAGCTTTCCCGAGACCTTTCGGCCCGGAATATGAAAGACTAATTAAGATCCACAAACAACGACAAACTCTCGACGACGAGAGAAAGGAGAACGCTAAGGCGTTAAAAGTAACCATGCAAGGCATTCAAGTAATGCAAGCATACTACACAAAGATTGGACGACAAGTATGTGAGGTGCCTGAGGCCATAGATGCTAGACAACGTGTAATGCTTAAACACAATACACACGAACTAGACTACGCCAATGTGTACGCCACTACAAGCAAGCCGAAAAGAACAAGGCAAGACATTATTACCCAATTCTTTGAGTCGGATGATAAGCCAAACACAATTAATGGGGGCATCATACACCCTCTAACTGGCAAGATCATTCCACCAAAAGACTTCCAAAAGATTTTCACCCGCGAAGATCGCATCAAATGGATGGAAGCTACGATTCTCGAACTCGACGCATTCGACAAACGGGAAGCAATCTTACATGACCTCACACTAAAAGAGATACGCGCAATGGGAATTACACATTCTCCAGTACCAATGCGGTTACTCTATGACGTGAAGTATCTCCCCGATGGGAGTTTACAAAAGTTCAAGGCAAGACAAATTGTGCAAGGGCACAAACAGTATATGCGGTTTGGAGAACACTTCCATACCACATTCGCACCGGCACCTACTCTCGCGACCAATCGACTTTTACAGGCGATTATCACGCATAAGAGGTGGCATCGCGTCGTCTTCGACATATGCACCGCTTACCTATGGGCACCGGCGCCAAAACACGAACGGATACCACTGAGGTATCCAGTAGGACTCCGAAGGTATGACCCCAAAACGGGCGAAGAGCTCATGGGAGTACTACTTAAAATGATTTACGGATGTCCACAATCTGCTTTCCGCTGGGCGGAATTTAGGCAAAAATGGATGGAGAAACACTTCAAGGATGAACTTAAGTGGACCTACCATCAAGCCAAGCAAGATCCATGTCTCACTATGCTTACCAATCCCAAGACGGGTGTGATAAGTTATGTCGTGAGTCACGTGGATGACATTGAACTCGCTGGAGCTAGTCTAAGCGACCTCAAGTTCATTGAAGATCAATACCGGAATGAGTTTGAAATCAAATCCGGTGATCCAAGATTCATGCTCGGGATCCAAAGAGAGATGAAAAAGGACAACAACGGAGTTGGATCCATATATCTATCTCAACCCGACTTCCTTGAAGAGACATACAAACTCTACCAAGGAAAGATGAAGAAGACAGTACCCAATGCACCCATGCCAGCAGGAGAATTCCTACACTTGGGGCAAGACGCGGCCACGGACGCTGAACACAAGCACTACTTAGAGCTTGGGTTCCAGAATATCGCCGGGGCATGTCTATGGGGAGCAAGAAACTGTTTTCCCGAATGCATGTATGGCACGGCGCAAATATGTAGACTTATGTCTAAACCCAACAAAAGAGCTTGGGACTGCGCATGCCGTATATTGCAATACATGTACCACAAGAGAAAGGAAGGAATTAGATTCCGTGAAGACGGGGCTAAATTTCTACAATGTTACTATGATTCAAGTCATAAGGCCGACCCCACCGATGGCAAAGCACAATACGGATGGGTCATCACGTTAATGAACGGACCAATTGAATGGAATTCAAAGAAACATAATCATGTGGGAATATCATCATCGCACAATGAGTACATGGCTCTCTCACACGCTACCAAAGCGGTAATGTGGTTGAGACAACTACTCTTTGAAATGCGACTGACCGAATACACACCCGGACCAACACCTATGATGGGAGACAACGATCAAGCTACCCTACTTAGTCAACAAGACATGGTAACCAACGGAAACAAGTTCTATCTTCTAGATTATCACTACTCACGTGAGGCAATCAAGAATGGTCACACCGACACGCGTCGAGTGGATACCAAAGAGAACTATTCCGACATGTTCACTAAGGCCGTTCCAGGAACGGATATGGAGCGTCTCGGTGAGATGCTCAAGGGCAACAAAGGTCTCCATCAAGAACCAACGCCACCCAAAGCTGAGTAAGAAAACTTACTCGTGTGCGGGGAAGGAATGACAATTCGTACAAATTCCAACACAAGACAACCTTCACACTTCATCTACTAATGTAGTATGAACGTTGTGGGGGTGAGTTCCAATGTGTCGAATTCTACGCGAAGCTAGTCATCATGGCCGTGTAAAATTATGTTGAATACGGGGAGTCATTGAAATGAAATGATATGCGCACGAGCGTGCGCATGAAATTATATGCGCACGAGCGTGCGCATGAAATAATATGCGCACGAGTGTGCGCAAATATCGCAAGTGCGATAAGAAAAGAAAAACCAAAAATAGTCAAAGAAAAATCAGAGACTGTCGCCAGTCATGGAAATGGATTACAGAACTGGCACCAGTTCAGGAACCCCGTTCTTGGTACAGCTCAATAATTGTTACACCAAGTTTCCTGTACATCGACGGCAACAGCTGACCACATAACCAGGTGCGGAGAGCTTCTGGAGCACCACTTCAGCTGTATCCGAGAAAAGCACTGACCCCTGGAAAGAAGCGAACGAAAAGTGACGACGACTGTGGACAAAACATTGTCCAAGGAAAACATCTCCAAGGATTCAGTTACTAAGAAACTGAACGCAAACAAACTTTCCCCATGTATTATTTGGATTCATAAGGAAACCAATAAGTACTGAAAGTTGTGGAGAAAAATCTTTCAAGTCGCGATCAAATAACTTGAAGAAAAATTGGTGGATTAAAGTGACTATGCATGGCACTTGAATGGTCCGACAGGCGGATCTCCATGACAAGGTCGACCGGCCAAGTTTTTCGACGTAGACTTTTCATGAGTATGACGATTGACGTTTAAGGAAGAAGTCGATCGACACTTCAGGAAAGAACCGACGAAGGTCGGAATTCATTTTTCTATTAAGTCGCTATCGAGTGACGAAACGTGATTGAAGTATAAAAAGGAAGATTGACGAAATTCCAATCAGCGTTTTCAAAATTGTAAAGTATCGATCATAAGTTTGATCGAACTCTTGTGAGGACTGACATATCCTCGGTTAAATCTAATAAGATCACCTACTAAGTTGTAGGTCAGTATAAACCAAAGTCTTTCTACTTTCCCAAAAACGCCAGCTTAAAGCTGTGGGTCTTCACGCCATCAACACATTTACGTTAAGAGTTGTCTTACATCTTAGTAGAGCAACTTGTCGTAGATAAGGTGGCAGAACAAGTAAATTGACATTTTCATAACGCAAGTGATCAGATTGAGACGACCGACGTCGTCCGTCCCCGCTGCACTGCAGCTCAGGGGTCGCACCTTTTCTCGATTTATCGAGCGCAAATAGTAACCAAGTCTTACACCTTTCCTCCCCTCCGGTCATACCACCACGCATCACCGATCACCTCACGCCAGGGCGTCGGCATCACGACCGACAGAAGTGAGTACGACGCGCATCGTTTGCGCATTATACTCGGCGTGTCACAGGGTCCACCAGCGTGCTGTTAGAATTTACCTCGCCGTTGCGAGATTTGATTCTAGTTTGAGCACACACACACACACACACGGTGCACGATTGCACCACATCACAACGGTTATTGGACTCAGGGAATCACAATTGACTCCTTGAACTGGTCATCAATCGTGAGGGGTTCAGAGAAATCACTTTTAATATTATTTGTTGTCTGCTCGTGTGAGCAGTGTCATCATCACTAAGTTCCATCACGGGACAAGGTCGGCTAACAAGCCGAAACCAGAACAACCCACTAACACAGAAGGTGGGAGACAGCCATCGGGTACAGTGCGCCGTAATACAGACAGACGGGTATCACCCAGAAATCGCGGCACTGAGGGAGGAGCTGGCTTTACACGGAGCAACCGTGCTACCACTCCTCGCCTGCTACTACGTCTTCAACTTCTGGTGCCACGGCCGGCAACCCGGTCATCACAGCACCGAGCTCGAGGGCATCGACGGCATTCAGGGAACGCAACCCTGCTACGTCTACATCGTCCAGTTCAGCCCACAAGAATCTGCACAGAATAAAGCACGCGTACTTCAATACGGCGAGCTGGTGCGACAGTACTACGGGTACCGCCAACTAGCACAAGCTGACAGGAGCGGACGGGTCGAGTTCGTGCAGAAAAACGCGGACTACAGCGAGACGAATCTACACCACTTCATACGCACCCTGGGGTACGCTGTCGTGAGGGCAAGAACCGAGTACATCTTTTACGAGGCGATCCAAGGGCAAGGATTTAAATCGATCGTCTACGAGTGCGTGTACGCGGTGAACAAAGAAGGACTTAACGTGAAACAACTACCAGATTACAGCCAAGTCGGCGACACACCGGGTGGTGTGATACTGGAGTACAATCAGAGGTCCAGCCGCGGCGTGTCATACTGCACGGGACGCAAGGTCATCGTGCAGGCGCCGTACCTGAGCGAGAAGAACAAGAGCACGTGCAGGGAGATCATCAACAAGTTCACCCCCGACACGCGCATCCACCAGTACGCCCAGGACTACCTCCTCAAGAACACGTGGAGGCCGGCGGTGGTCACGCTGACGGATCAAGACTCAAGCGAGGAGATCTACGCGAACTACGCGTACGACGCGACTGCGAGTGCAGCCGTACAACCGCAACAGGGGAGCCGCGCAGCACAACACGCAGCGCAATTTCAGCCGGAGCCGGAAGCAGAGTTTGCGCAAAAGCGCGCACAAGAAGAGGACGAGAAGAAAGAAGAAACAAAAGAAGTTATTATTGACTGCACGGAGCCGTACTACGAGAACTACTTCAACGGCAACTGCTTCGACCTGACGCAGGCCGACTTCGATCACCTTCCAACACCGCGCTCTACGCCCGACTCCAACGCGCTCTCTTCGCCCGACCACAACGCGCTCTCTACGCCCGACAGCAGCGACTCCGACCTCGACTCCTACGACTCAGACGGCTCACACCGTTTCAAGTACTGCGGAGGCAAGCACGGCAAGACGTTCAGCTACGGGCAGAACAAGAGAAGCCGCAAGTAAGAACAACTACAATAAGAACCACTACGAGATTCAGTTTAACATCTAACCTACAAGCTGAACCTACAAACAGAACTCCAACCTCCAGCAGCGCTGTGCTACACGCTGCGCGGAGAAGAACAGGCAGGGAGGACAGAAAGACAGGAAGAAGAAGGCACTGTCATTGTGAAATAAAATCAAATTCTTGTGAATTTGATTTCATCACACTGAGCGCTGCTTACCTTTTTGCTTCAATCTGCCCGTGCGCATAAGCTTGCGCATTTATATTATAACCTGCGGTGACATCAACAAAAATACACGCGTACATTAGATCACACGTGTATTACGTTGAGATAGACTGAGAAATACTCATAACAGTCTATACAAGGGCACGTGCTTGATACTGGTTACTATAATCAGAAAACATAAAGCACAATGTCATCAGATGACAAGAAAACATCATCAGCGCGCAAGACGCGTAGCCAGCGGCATGGCAGTGCCACGGGCACACCAGAGCCAGAAGCTGAGCAACCCATGCATGGGGACGATGATGGCCAGCCCTCCACACCTACAGTGATAGAGCAGCGACTCACTCAGCGCATCCTAGCGCTAGAGGCACTAAAGGGGCAGGGTGTAGTATACCCTCAAACCACTATAACACCTTTCAAACAGGAAGTTGAGAATGGTGGGATTGGCAACCTTAGTTCACAGAAGGCTGACCAAACACCGCAGACAAATAATGTCACGGTACCTTATGGGGGGTTATCACCTAGCGCAGTACCCAGCGCAACAATGGGATTCACTTCAGGCACTGAAATCAATGCCAGTGATACTCTGACTAGGCAAATTAAAACCATGAATACAATATTTATGGCTATTGACCTATGTCATGAGCAACAAAACAAGTTGGGATTAAAAGAATCCCAAGCTATGTTTGATCTCGCACAAGACTCATCAGATGAGGAGTGCGACGACTCTGCAGAGTCAGAACAGCCTGACTCTACACCACGCATAGGTGTGCAGGAGCATGAGAGATCGTCCGATGACGATTCTGATTCAGATGAATCAGCACGTGTGGCAAAGTCTGATTTGAAAGAATCAGCAGCACGAAAGAAACTCTCAAAGATTCAGGGAGCATTACGATCTCTGTCTAAATACAAGCTAACGCTTGAACGCAAACTTAGGGATTACATCTCTGAGGAATTCAAGCTAAAATGTCTGATCAAAGAGGAAAGACCTCAAGCTGAAACAATAGTGAAATTTAACCTGCCTAGCGGCATTGGCTCTCGCCCAAATATGGCGATGGCAAAGAGGTTCAAAGATACTATTATGCAGCATCTGGCATTATACCCAATCACACTATGTTGCCTAGTACCCATTTTGTTTCAAACATTTGGGTACAATGATGGGAAAGTGATTGACACCCAACTCACAAAGAAGAGATGGGTACCACCTGACATGCACTGTAAGGAGTATTTGGAAAATACACCATACAAAGCATTTATGAGGAGATTTGTTCGGCAGAACATCTCACTCTATACCGTCATGAGTAATGAGAATGACCCAGCGCTCAGAGCGTACTTCGGTACCAGAAGCAATGGTGGTCATCAACTCAACAGAGTCATTACAGTTGGAAGGCCATCTGATGCAATCAGCATTATCACTAGTGCGATTTACTATCATGAAACCTTCAGCTACGTGGATATGCAAATCTTGAAGACCAAGATTGTTGCAAGCTACGGCATGTTTGGGACTATGCCATTAGGTACAGCCATTAAGACTCTAAGGGTGCTTTTGAATAAGGCGCTTACTCTGAGGCTAAGGGTACCATGGCATCTTATTACTGAGATTGCTGCAGTATTAATCACAAGGAACCCAGTATTTGCTAGCTCACTGAGCAGCTGGCTGGAACCTTCTGATTCAATTGACCCGGAAGACGCGTTAGAATACGTGTTGGTGTTCATCAGTCATATTGACCACATTGGCGAGAAGCTTAGGCTTAGTATCGCTGATGTAAAACAAAAGAGCCAATTGAACATATATCAAACACACAATGAAAGCAAAAATCATTTTGATATCAGCAAATTAGAATCAAAGCAGGCAAGCAAGCCACGGTACAGCAAAAGCCAAGGCGAGCGCTACAACAAGCCTCGCGGCCGCACACAGTCTTACAATAGACAGCCACGGCAATACAGTGCCCGAGCGGCACAAAGTGGCAACACAGAATGCAGTACAAACGGGTGTAAGAAAAATATACCCGAAGGCTTCAAAGCCAGGTTTCCTAAGATCACGAATCCAACGTGTAAGGAATGCTTTGAGAAAAAGAATAGAGGCAGAGGTTCAGGCGCGGGCAGAGGAACTGGCCGTGGTCGAGGACGCTCGAGCTTCAAGGCCATGCATGCACGCGTGGCTAATAAGCCTGCAAAAGCGAAGAAAATGTCAACAGCAATGGTTACAGTTGCTTCCAAGGGGAACAATGATAATTGGTTCAACCCAAGATGGATGCAGAAACAAATCGGAGATGCTGTGGCCAAAAAGCAAGCGGGGACGACAGAGAGACCTGCAAGGGGATCCAAGTCTCAAGGCATGCAAGAATATATTCGCAAAACTATGGGTTTGGAAGAAGAAATGCATTGTCTAATGACAAGAACGCATTACAAACAATCCAAACCAAAGCAACAAGAGAGAACACGGCATGACAGGCGCCGACTCCGTGGTGAGACATGCGAGCGCGAAAAGCGCAAGCGTGCACTTCAGAATAAAAGAAAAATTCAGAGGGCGTATAAAGTAGCAGAACGTGATAATCACGAACTACACGTACATCAGGGGGGAACACATGACCAAGGTCATGATAATGCGATGGATATTATTAGGGAATTAACGGGCGGAGAGCACACCGACACTCCAACAGGATGTCGTCTCCAGCCCGAGCCTGCACCAACAGAACGATACAATGGACATAGTCCAACACCAGCAAGTGTCAAAATGGTGACGGCAGTGTCCAAACAGGACACACCTAAGCAATCTTACAAAGAGATGCCAGACAAAATATCATCAAGCCATCAAAGGTCTACCCGGAGAACACATATAAACAGGCCAGACAGTAACGGCAGTCAACTCACGGGGGGACGGATGGAAGTTGCAAATGGAAATACAACAAGTGTGTTGACTCATAATGATAATTATGAGGCAGCTACATGTGCATCACAGTCAAGTAAGGGAGTAATTTACCCAGAAAACACTGATACCGGTGACACAGATCACGAAGCGGAATCTTTAGCGAAGAACGAGTCCGCGCCTGAAGCAAGCAATCAGGAATTACGCGGGACTGATTTTCATTACAAATTGAAGGAAAGAAAACACCCAGTAGAGGTGCATTACTTAGCAGCAATGACAAAGATGGGACATAGCACGCGAGTGCGTGCTAGGGGTGACATGCATGATAAAAATACTCATCATGATTACTTATACCCGGAAGAGAGCACTTTCCGTACATGGGAGGCAACTGACTTGACACCAAGTCAGCGAGCAAACATGTATTATGCTCAGCGCGAGAAACATCGGGAGCGTGATGGCACTGAGTTCACAGTGACCAAGGATCACGAACGCAGAGGCATGGGTCACAATACCATGCATAACGGCGGGGCAACGCACGTAAAACGGCACTTGATAGCCGGTGCGCTGCAACCTATGATGGAGTCAAGACGGGAGCGCGATCCAGTTCATAATAATATGAACACTAGGGATCAAATGTATAGTTACATGACAACTATAGAGATCATACATGATCTAGAACCTAGCAAAATGACAGGTGAAGGTGGCTATAGCCAGCCAAAGCCAGTCAGCAGGTCAAACAGGCAGATCGGGGCCGACTACACGGCCGGACGGCAAGCCAACACACACCTTGGGGTTGACACCGAGCCGCGCGCAACAGAAGCGCGGCACGCGGAGTCGAAGAACATGCAGGGTCGTGGTCCAGTACCACGGCCTGCACATGTAACACAGGGGGCCAAAAAGTGGGCAACAAGCACACAGAATATGGCATCAAGACAGAAAAATGACGATATTGCGTCTACAATGCCACTTTCCAGGCATACTATTATAGTCACAGGAAAACAAGATGACACGCAACGCGTTGAAAAGATCATCGAAGATGCGCTAAATGCCAATGAGCGCAGCCATACGGCTGCCAAGGCAGAACACGCGCATGAAACAAGGCATTTCTGCCAGGCACTTCTGAAGACAGAAGAAAATAATATGGCACAGAAACAGGGCGATGGGACGCCCGATCTAACGTGCTACGAGCGCCTGGACGAACCGAAGCATCGGGATGACGAGCGGGAGCTCGTGGTCGTCGAGACCGACGTGTGCCACATGCCTACACAGGCAGGCACAACAGGCACCTGTGAGCGCAAGCTCACGGCTGCCAGAAAGGCAGCCGAGCCGTCACACCTGGATTTGTCGGGCCAAACGCCCGGAAAACAGCACGTGGCAGCTGCAGGACTGCAAGCACATGACAATGCGCGGGGCGTGCGACCAAGCAAGGGAACGCACCAGCAGGCAGACCGCAGCTTGCGCGTCGAGATCGACGTGCAGGTATGCAGGCAAGGACCTGTAGTGAACGCGCAGAAAGCAGTGTTACAAGAAGATAATAGCAACAAAACTATTACAAGCCCTGAACTGCTCGCACCGCGAGCACGAAAACAAAGGCAGGGCAAACAGCACAGAGCGCAGGACAACAGGCAGGGAGCAGCGCACACACGCGCGACCCAAGGACGGCCTGGCAAAGGCGCAAAGCATAGCCAGCCAAAGCTGGCACGCACGCAGACGCGGCGCACCTATCTATGCCCCAGAACACAGAACATGGCGCGCGCGCGAACAAACAGGCGAACCGCGAAGCATGCTGCACACAGCAACAGCGCGGGGAAACGCAGTGCAGGCGCACCATCTGTCCGCGCAGACCCCCGGCGAACAGACGCACATGGGGCAGGGAGGCAAGAGAACAGGACGTGCAAGTCACGCGAGTTCTACTGTGGTACTACTGTCAGTACTGACAGTACCTGTACTGGAGCTAAAATCTCAAATCTGAGAAATCCACTTGCGGCCGAAATTAGCAAGAAGAAGAATTCGAACTTTCAGAATGAAAATCGAAGCTCAGATGAAGAATTGTCCAAGGTCAACATGACCAAGAATTCTATGACCCCGTGCCAAAGTTATAACCCGGAAAATGGTGATAACCATTATGCCGTGATGACACGGGAAGGAGAGATCGTACCAGGATTGACACGAACAATGACTCCAAAAGATATGGAGCGATGTGCAACGGTGACGCGGAATGTCCGTAAGGGAAAGTCCGCATTTACACCTTTGGCCATCATAAATATGACCAAAGGAGGTCATGTTTGGTCAAGGGAGGAGGAGGAACCATCGGACAATCAAGGTCCATGGTCCATTGGAGCGAGTATCCAAATAACTCCACGATCTACAAAACCTTATCCATGGAGCGAATCGGCGAGTAAATACACCTCCCGAGTGGGAGTTGTACCGCCGAGCGCATACTCTCATGAATGGCCTACACAAACCAGAGAGGTACAAGACAAACCGAGTGACAACCGGGAGACTCTTAGAACAAACCAAGTTCAAAGAGAAAGCCCCATAAATATGGGGGATTTGGGATTAAGTCCAATCAAAGAAGTCGTACAAGCGGTAATGAAAGATGTCATCCGTAGTGAATGCCGACAAAACAGAGATTGGATGAAAACAATTCCAAAACGTAACGACCGTGAATGGCTACACGATGCTCAAGAGAGCACCAAGTGCAAAGCACATCAAAGTTCGTACAAAGAAACTTCTCATGATGTTAAGGACCGTGGTCACGTTGACTCTGATCAAAGTTCCCCACATCATTTCCAAGCTTATGGGGTGACAATTGAGACATTACCTCAATGCCATCCACAGCAAGAAGATATCATCCTCATGCGAGGACTACATCTTGAAGAAAGTATGGCCGCCAATCCTGCAAGGGTTGACAACCACACAAGGACACGTCGAAATAATACACCCAATAAGGGGTGGAATGAACGTGGCCAAAAAGAGCTCAAGGGAGAAGAAATAGGATTGACGCCCGATCACCCACTAGTCGATTTCGTTCTACAAAATGAATATCAAGGCGATCACGGGGCTAAGCAGAAACAATTCAAAATTCTATCCATCATGGTTGACACAGGATGTGCATCAACCATTATCAAAACGGAAAATCAAGATTTCGTTATGGATAGCTATCCGTCACCGGCCGTAATATCCGGATTCCAAGGCACCGAGAAGGTAAGAGGAGGAGTGCGAGGCACCGTACACCTCTACGCCCTTGATGAAAAAGGGCTAGGTACCAACAAAGGAGGATATCTACGACACCAAGTTGACACGCTAGAATCACTAAATATGAACCTGTTATCGCTATCCAATCTCTACGCAAGAGAAGATTACGATATGGTCATACCCGCACGAAGCACGGGACTGTCTAGTGGATTCACAAAGGAAGGATCTAATGGTAAAATCAATCACCTACCAATGGCGTGGGACGCTGAGGCAGGTGCATTTAAGATTCACTTCCTGATGGCATCAAACAAAAATGAAGCCATCTCATGGGGACAAAAGGCGGAATCATATATGAAATCCAAGGATTATCCCGTTCCAAGATGTCAAATGAGCAATGCCAATGATGTTCGACGGACCAATCAAAGTCGCACTCGAAAGTCAACCGGCATAAATGTTCGAATGACAGCATACAAAACTCCAAGTTTTGTACACGAAAGAAATGGGAAAAAGCATCTAGGAGTCCATGTGCATAAACCAATTATGCACCACCGGACAAAATGTTCACACATAGGTTCAATGCCCGGACGGCAAAAGTCGTGTTGTTGTAGGTTCAACACACGATTTCTGGAAAGCCCTCGGGGAGAATTTGAACCATGGGAAGATCAGTGTTATGAAATACGAGAAGACTCGACAAGGAAAGATGCGTTAAGTTACTCATCAAATGAATTCCTAACCGAACTCGAATCTCGTGGAGAACAAGCTGAACTTCGCGGCGGAATATGCGCATACGTTAAAAACGGAGTACGGGTCACTATTAGTGACGACTTCACCGCTAGACCTACTTTTGTATCGGATTATGGCAGTGGAAGCTCCGACACGGCTGAGGACATTAAAAGTCCCGCCGGAGACATGGATGCATCATGGACAATGGAGCCGGAACCAACCGGATCAAATGATGAACATGACAATGAAGACGATATTGACATACCGCATGATACAGAAGGAGTTGACATCGAAACGTTTCGTGAACAGGATTACGAAGCTAATGATGCCAATCTAAAAGGAACCAAGGCCGGAATGAAGTCTAGGAAGCTACGCAATATGACGGAGTTTCAACTTCATAAGAGAAGAGGACACTTAGGATTTTACCCTAATTGCCTCATATGTCGCATGATTCGGGGATCGCATCGGAAGATAGCGACTAAACATAGCCCTTTCATAGAGACGCGTACCGGATACTCTTGGGTAGGAGATACCATTACATGGTCCCACCCGTCGAGATACGGTAACAAGTACACGATTGTACTACGAGACATCGCTAGTGGTTATTTCGTATGTTTACACCTAAAAACACGAAAGACATCAAGCGAAGCACTACGGGAGTGGATTGAAACCATGAGAAAGAATCCACTATTCTCAAAGTTGGGATACCCGGTAGTGCAAGCCTTACGACTAGATCCAGCAGGTGAATGGAGCTACAAGAATGTAGAATTCATGAACATGATCAAACATGTCGGGGTGACGGTGATGTGGTCATCACCGGACGACAAGAGATCGGCGGCCCACGCCGAGAACTCTTGCAAGCAGATCGAGGTGGTTGCTAAGAGCATTCTACTCGAACAAAATCTGCCCTACACGTTCATCGAAGATGCCGTGAATCAAGGAGCCATGCTACGTAATTTGTTTCCTTTGACAAGGAACATTAGCAGCTCTGATGGTGATGCCATCAGACCCCTTGAAGAAATAACGGGAGGACAAATTTCGAGGCGACAATGTGATAATCGTTTACATCACATGATCACGCTCGGAAGCCCGTGCATAGTGCACAGCCCAAAGGTCAAAGGATCAAGAATTGATCGGACCAAATCAAGATGGGGAATTGCGCTAGCTATTCTAGGAGATGTGCCTATTTTCTTGGACCCTTATGACAAGAGTCTAAGTAGGACATTTACTAGTAAAAACTATCATGAAGTTTCAATGCCAGATGGCTTTAACTTCTACACCCTATTGGGACTCCAAGAACCCGACCTAATTAAGGATGCCGAAGGCAACCCGATATTTCCACGGCCACATCGCCGTGACACCGAACTACGAACGGTGGTCAAAATCGGGGACTACTTAGGACGGGGGGTGCAACGTCCAAAAGCGGGAGTACAAGAGATACTCGACCGCGACGAGACAAAGAGTGAGTATCATGACCCGAAGGTCATACTCATCAATGATAATGGCGACATTTACGAACAATACGAAGGAGGACTTAAGCCCTCCGGTAAGAATATTCGTGACAAGAAAGCCAGCTCCGGTAAGCTAGACAAACAACAAGCGGACGACAAGCGCCGCCAAGTAGAAGACATTTCACATAATCCACGTGGTCTAATCGACACGTATGTATTTAAGTTCTTCGAAGGATTTGGACTATGCCGAGGCAAAATTTCATCCTACAACAAACGATTTCACTATTGGCGAATCGTATGGGAAATGGATAACACGTGGGAAGAATGGGACCGCCAAGATATGATCGAAATGCTCGTGGAAGAGCGGGATATCCACAAACATTCTATAGGATCACATCAGGACCCAGTTAATCTCCCCGACGTAATACTACCCGAAGATGATATCAACTTCGAGGTACCACCCGAGCCAGAGCTCGAGGAGAATCAGTACGCTGAGAGGACATGGAAACAATTCCGTGACGACATGCCTGGCGTCCGAACCAAATATGACGCCACACATAACTCAAAGCTACCACGGTGGGACAAGATCAAGAACAAAAAGGTGAATTGGATGTTGAATCAGCTCAAAAGTATTGGAATACGAGTTCCAGCTGAGTATACACGAGCAAATGGTAAGCTCGAAATACTATGGAAGGTGTGGTCACCGGACACAGAATGGGAACCAACGGCGAACACCAATGGTCCCCCAACACACCTACTATCACTTTCAACCGAAAGTCAACACCAAAACTTGATCAAGAAGAAAGGAACATGCGTTCCAGTCGACCAACTAATGTTGGCTGATAATCGAGAGAAAGAAACGTCTCTTATCTCGGATAGTGATGAAGACAACAAAGGGGGAACGGAAAGTGAGACCGAGGACCTACCGAGTGGTAGAGCCCATGCAACGGTCACATTTCTGTCTCTTATACACATCTC
>OJIG01000072.1_pt1 | contig 14962 bp, 17 predicted proteins | sample 1595431 | NCBI WGS metagenome assembly OJIG01 (sample SAMN05416742, study PRJEB24817) | seawater metagenome | isolation source: Sea water | place: Canada:Atlantic | collected 2013-07
CTCTTGGCCTTCTATAGGGTCTTCTTGGCCTTGTTCGCCATCAGCCGCCACAGGGGCGTTAGGATTCTCTTCAGCGTCGGTATTTTCTTCTGCCATGATTGTTTCTCCCTAAATAACAATCAATTAAGCAGCGGCTTCTAACTTAGCCCGAACTTTAGGCGCCAAGTAACTGTATAATAATGATTCCATAACGCGCGGGTTGCCGCCTTCTGAGATGAAGATCAGAGCTTTAATAATAAGCTCATTGTTAACCGCATCTGCCTCGGACCGCTGCTCTAGTTTTTGCATCACAGGAAAGGCAATCATGTTAGCAATAATTGCACCGTAAAGTGTGGTCAACAAGGCCACTGCCATGGCTGGGCCAATCGATTTTGGGTCGCCCATGTTAGCCAACATCTGTACCAAACCTACGAGCGTACCGATCATACCCATGGCTGGTGCAAAATCGCCCCAGGCTTCAAAAATAGAACCGCCAGCCTTCGCTCTGCGTATTTTCATGCCTGCCTCAGTGGAAAGCGCCCCTTTGATAGCAGCGCCATCCTGACCGTCGACTAACATACCCATGCCCTTATTAAGAAATTCATTGCTGACTTCTTGGGATTCTAAGGCGATCATGCCATCCTTACGAGCGATGGTTGCAAGTTCAACTACTTTTTCAATCAAATCTTCAGGCTTGTCTACTTTATTTGAGAAGGCTTGACCGGCCAAGCTTATGGCACCAACAAAGTCACCGATGGAAGAACGCATCAAAACAACGGATAAAGAACCACCAATAACGATGAAAATAGAAGCGCCGTTAACAAACATGGACATAGGGCCACCCATGAGAATACCAGCCGCGACGATTCCAAAACATGCAAAAAAACCTACAATTGTTGCTAAATCCATCTTTTATGTCTCCAACCCGTTGTTATCTAATGAATTATTAAAGGTACAATGAATACCTTAAAATAATAGTTCATCTATAATATCCAATATTATCGACCAAATGTAATAAATATTTAGCCTGATTATGTTCTTAGCTCAGGATATGTAAAATAATTTCTAATAAACGAGCCTTATAGGATTTAAGTTACGCTATAATCAGTCGATAACGTATGAGATTACTGAGGTGTATTTATGAAGTTTGTCACTTTTTTTCTTACTATTACGTTTTCCATCTTTAGCCACGCAGTAGTAGACAAAGCGCCCAAGTGCGATGACTACTTTTCAGTGCAGCAAACTGATGGGCGTTATCAACGCATGAGTAATGGCTTAGCCCAAGACCCACTTTCAGGCCTCACTTGGTATCGCTGTGGGGCGGGGCAAACCTGGCTTAATGGTGAGTGCCAAGGTGAGCCAATACTCTTACCCTTTGAAGACGCGCAAACTTGGGCTGCCAACGTAACGTTAGCTGGCTTTGATGATTGGCGAGTACCAGAAACTGATGATATGACTACGCTAGTTGAGGCAGACTGTAAATCACCCTCGATTAACACCCGAGTTTTTAGTGGCATTGAGCCTGAAGTGTATTGGAGCAGTGAGTCTAATTTTTGGATGCGACCCATGGCTTGGTCTTTCTTTTTTTATCGCGGCCACTACTTTAGTAAGCAAGCAAAAGGGGAGCCTCTTCGTTTCATGCTAGTCAGAGATTAGGCCTCAGCCTTTGTCTTTGGCTCGTTAATGCCCACGCTCTCACCCTTTGCCTCTGTTGTGCCGTTCCCCTCGCTATATACGGTAACGCTTAACTTTTGGGCTTCACTGGTGATGTGGGTTTTAGTTCGTATCCTCGGCAGGCGTGGCCATCAATGCGCATGACTTCTATCATTGGTAACTGGCGAGATTTAATGGCAAACAAGCGACAGCCTCTTGGGAATTTTGCATCCCAAGTGACGTAAAAGTGCTTGCATTGCATGCAGTTAGGAACGTTTTTGTTTGTGTTCATAGGCTGTAAATAAAGTGTGTCAATATCAAGCTGACTGCGCATGTCTTAGTTTAACCACTGATTTGAAAATATTCCAACCTATTTGGCTTATCTAAAGCTTGGGTCTTTTGGTGCTGGTTCTAGTACTGGGACGCAGGAAGCTATCTCAAAAACTTGAATTTCAATACTTTAAGACACTTCAGGCCTTATTCATCAGATTTTTTTGGAGTGGAAAAACCCAGCAAGTCCAATTGCTCAGGTGACGAATTTGACTCTAGGCTAGAGTCCCCAAGTGGCAGCACTGGCTCATTTTGCTCACTCAATTCACTTCCTTCCGTTGCTTTGGGTACTGGGGCAGTCGTGTCCAGTTCATCTATTTTACCACTAACGGGATGGGCCTCAGATGAACCCATACCTTCTGGCTTTATGGGGCTGGCTTGTGGCTTTATGTTGGCGGCTTGTGGCTTTATGTTGGCGGCTTGTGGCTCTATGATTGTGGTTTGAGGATCTGACTTTTCAGATTGTGAGTCAATCCTCTCAGCCGCTGCGCGCTCTGCTTCTAAAGCATCTAACTCATCAAACTTCTGTTCTCTTAAGGCGCGTCTGGCATCTCGATCTGTCTGTGACAGCTTGGCACGGAAATACTCGTCCCACACTCGATACCCCAGTACCGTAAAAAAGAACACCACCATTGAGTAACCAAATAAAGTGGTGAAGTCGATATCTCTTAGCCAAGACAACTTATCAGCATAAGCCAACAGCATAACCAACATAACTGCGAAAATAAGCACTAAGCGCATAGTGCGACAAAAAGCACAGGGCTGTTTGCCACTGGGGTCACTGTCACTAATTCGACGTCCCATATTAGTTATCCACCACTCACATAGTTAATCATGATTCCCGCGGCAACAGCCGAACCAATAACCCCTGCCACGTTGGGTCCCATGGCGTGCATTAACAAAAAGTTTTGGTTATTAGCTTCTAAACCCACCTTGTTAGACACACGCGCCGCCATAGGTACTGCGGATACTCCAGCTGAACCAATCAGTGGGTTAATACCGCCACCCGTTAATTTATTCATGATCTTAGCCATCAACACACCAGAGGCAGTACCAATAGCAAACGCCACCATACCTAGACAGAGAATACCTAAGGTCGTGAGATCTAAGAATTTATCTGCCGATAGTTTAGAACCTACTGCTAAGCCGAGAAAGATGGTGACCACGTTAATTAATGCATTTTGAGTGGTATCAGATAAACGATCCACCACACCAGATTCGCGCATCAGATTACCAAAACAGAACATGCCCAATAAAGGCGCTGCATCAGGCAACATAAACGCCACCAACAATAGCAATAACAAGGGAAATACAATCTTTTCAACCTTGCCTACGGGGCGCAATTGCACCATTTTTATCTGCCGCTCCTTCACTGTCGTGAGGGCTCGCATAATAGGCGGTTGAATGAGGGGAACGAGGGCCATGTATGAATATGACGCCACCGCAATTGCCCCCAACAAATCTGGCGCAAGCTTACTAGCCACGTAAATAGACGTGGGGCCATCGGCACCCCCTATAATGCCTATAGCCGCTGCATCAGCGAGGGTGAAGTCCATCCAGCCAAGGGTAGACATACCCACTGCACCTATTAAGGTCACAAAAATACCAAATTGTGCGGCCGCCCCCAAAAATAGCGTTTTAGGGTTAGCTAATAATGGACCAAAATCTGTCATGGCTCCCACGCCCATGAAAATAATGAGCGGGAAAGCACCAGTTTCGATACCGACAGAGTAAAACATATAGAGAATGCCACCCGGATCAGCTAAACCAGCACCAGGAATGTTAGCCAATAAGCCACCAAAACCAATAGGGATGAGTAGCAAAGGCTCAAAATTACGCTTAATGGCTAAATAAAGCAGTAACAAGCCCACAGCCATCATGATGACTTGGCCTGGTTGCACTTGATACACGCCGGAGCTGTACCAAATTTGTAATAACTTGTCCATGAATATTCCGCCTAAACCAAGGTCAACAAAGTATCACCAACAGATACAGAATCACCTTCTTTAGCCATCACAGCACTCACCGTACCCGCCTTACTGGCGCGAATTTCTGTTTCCATTTTCATGGCTTCAAGGATGAATAAAACATCACCTTCTTGCACAGCTTGACCTGGCATCGCATGAATTTTCCAAATGTTACCTGCTAAGGGTGCTGTGACAGCTTCCCCGCCAGTGACTGGCAAAGCGGCGGGTACTGGGTTGGCTGTCATCGCCACTGGAGCTAAACCAACCGCTGAAATATCTCCACCCTCGGCGACTTCCACCACATAGCTTTGGCCATTCACACCAATGGTATAAACTGATGTCTGCGCTGCTGCAGGTTTAGGTGCGGTGGCGGCTTGGGCAGACTCGAGTGTTGGGATAGGTTCAAAGGCATCTGGGTTATCCCGATTTTCTAAGAACTTAAGTCCCACCTGAGGGAAAAGCGCATAAGTTAACACGTCATCTATTTCACGATCACCTGGTGCAAGCTTAATATTTTTCTCTTGTGCAAGACCTCGTAATTCCACAGTAAGCTTGTCCAGCTCATCGTCAATAAGATCTGCAGGGCGGCAAGTAATAGCCTCAGCACCATCTAACACACGGGCTTGTAGCTCTTTATTAAAAGGCGCCATGGCAGCACCGTATTGGCCTTTAAGCACACCCGCTGTTTCTTTAGTAATGCTTTTGTAGCGCTCACCCGTTAACACGTTGAGTACCGACTGAGTGCCTACAATCTGTGAGGTGGGTGTCACTAATGGAATAAAACCTAGGTCTTCTCGCACTCTTGGAATTTCTTCTAGCACTTCATCCAGCCGATCTGCAGCACCTTGTTCTCTGAGTTGACTTTCCATATTGGTCAACATACCACCTGGAACCTGAGCCACTAAAATACGTGAGTCTACACCCCTAAGAGACCCTTCCCATTTTGCATATTTCTTGCGCACGTCACGGAAGTAAGCGGCCACTTCTTCTATAGCCCTTATATCTAAGCCTGTGTCTCGATCACCTCCTTCGAAAATAGACACCACAGACTCTGTGGGTGAGTGTCCGTAGGTCATAGACATAGAGGAAATAGAGGTATCAACGTTATCAATGCCTGCTTCAGCAGCTTTTAAAATGGCCGCAGTAGACAAACCTGTGGTAGCGTGGCATTGCATGTGCACTGGCATGTTAGTTTCAGCTTTGAGGCGAGTGACCAACTCAAATGCCTTATACGGATTCAACAAACCTGCCATGTCTTTAATGCAAATAGAATCAGCCCCTTGATCTTCTATTTGCTTAGCCAAGTCAACCCAGTAGTCCATCGTGTGCAGCGCACTGAGAGTATACGACATCGCACCTTGAGCATGTTTGCCCGTTTCTTTGACCGCCTTAATGGCTGTGGCTAAATTACGCACATCGTTCATGGCATCAAACACTCGAAACACATCAACCCCATTAATGGCAGCACGCTCGACAAATTTTCTCACTACGTCATCAGCATAATGCCGATAGCCAAGAATATTCTGTGCGCGGAACAACATTTGTTGCGGCGTGTTAGGCATAGCCGCCTTTAAAGCACGAATACGTTCCCAAGGGTCCTCACCTAAATAGCGAATGCAGGCGTCAAAAGTTGCCCCACCCCAAGTTTCTACAGACCAATAACCGATTTGATCCAGCTTGGGAGCAATGGGTAACATATCGGCTAAGCGCATACGTGTAGCAAATAGAGACTGGTGCCCATCACGCAGCACAACGTCAGTAATACCTAGAGTTTTTTTAACAGGGGTCATGTGTGTTTGCCTATGCTAATAATTAAATAAAAAGGATAAGAGATGCAGCATTAGCTGCGGTCTTGACGATATCGATGCACTGCCGCACTTAACACTGCCATTAACTGCGCGTCATTGGCAACTTGCTGGGAAGGTGAAACCATATTCAAAGGGGGGGTGAGCACCGATAGGTCTTCTACGGGAGAGAACCGCAACACAGTTGCAGACATGGTTTTGGTGGCAAGCACCAACAGCGTAAGAAAAGTAAACACAAAACCCATGCCAAACACCATTAAGGTGAGGCCTTCGAGCATTAAGTCGGATGATGGCACGATAGCAGCTCCGTTTATTTTTGCCGCTTGTGGCAGCATATTAATGCAGCCATGGTGAGGCTGCTTTCATTTCAGTGTGTCAATTTACCCACTTGTGACCAAAGTCGCAAGAATACCCAGTATAAAAACCACTGATATTAGTATTACACCTAAAATTGTCAAAAAAATTCAACAACATGACTATTTTTGTTCAATTTAACCAACAATCATAAAGGTAACTCAATCTGCATCTACACTTTCGAAGCCTAGCACTTTTAGACGCAATGTATGTCACTGGCTCATGACAATTTTTTTGAAATTACGCAGGTCTTTTTAACTTTGATCAAGACTCAAAACTAAAAGGCATCACCTAAACTCAAAGCAATCTCTTCCACTCCATTATTGGCCACGCCAGACACACGAGATCGACTAGATACACAAGAGCCAACCGATGCATAAACTCCCATGAGCCATGCTCCTTGATATTTGGTTCAATGCGCCGCAAGATGAATGGAAAGTAACACTTTGACTGTCACATAAACTGCTATTTTAGAGGATGACGTCTAATTAGCCATGGCAGGCAAGATCTTAAACATAAATTTCGTGGGTTAGTTAACCAAGCATTAAATAATGCAAGCTAGATCCCACATACCAATGAATAGGAGCTAAGCTCTATGCCCACCGAACAAGTTATTTCTGGCAGCTGCCTATGTGGAGCAATACGTTATAGTGCATCTGCATCACCTCTTTTTCAGGTCCACTGCCATTGTCAGGATTGTCGAAAAAATACTGGATCAGCCTTTGCTGCCTTGGCATTTGTGCCAATTGATAGCCTATCTTGGCAGGGTCAAACTCAAACGTTTACCCACCGTGCTGATTCTGGTGCTGTAATGACCAAACACTTTTGCTCTTCCTGCGGCAGCCAACTGTTTGGCACCAACAGTGCAAAACCAGATCGCATTCATATCAAAGTAGGCTCTGTAGAGGACGCCCAATGGTTTGAACCCCAATGTAATGTGTGGGCCAGCAGCCGGCTTCCTTCTTCTCCCATAAATTCAGGGGTTAAAGATTTTGCACAGATGCCAACAACATCAGCAAAAAAATAGTCTAAGAATTAGGTTTTAGTCTATTTGGATATTTTTAAGCGATTCAGGCTTAATATTTCCTATTGGGTATTATTTAAGGGCATTGGTCGCTTTAGTGGTATAAATATCGCATTAGAAACGACTCTTACTTAGACCCAATTTATATTATAATTAACCCATTAACTTACTGATAAATATATATTTATAAATTAATTTAAACGTTTCCTTTGGTAGTCTATAGGAAACAAAAACAAGACTTGCACTTAAACACCACTCAATGCGTTTATAACATTGACTGAGGCCATATGATCATGCAAATTGGGTACATCACCTTAAATGGACCCACATTATGAGCCAAAAAAAACCACAAGAAACACCCAATCTCAATGATTTTATTGCTCAACAACGTGAAAAGTCCTGCTTTGCAGGTTTACCTTTAGAGGGTAAGCGGGTGATTGATTTGTCGAGTGTAATAGCAGCTCCCTACTGCGCTGCTTTATTAGGTGATGCGGGTGCTGAAATCATCAAGGTGGAAAATCCAATGGCTCCAGATGCACTGCGCGGCTGGGGCACCCATGCGGCCACTGGCATTGAACCTTATCATGCCTATATTGGCAGAAATAAACTGCCCATTACCCTCAACCTCAAGTCAGAGGCAGGTAAACAAGCCTTTTTGGAACTCATTCAGTCAGCTGACGTGCTGATCGAAAACATGCGCTTAGGGGTGATGGATAGGCTGGGGCTAAGCCATGAAATATTGTTAGAACTTAATCCAGGATTGGTGATTGGTAAAGTTTCTGGTTATGGCATGACTGGCCCTCACGCCCACCAACCGGGTTTTGGCACACTCGCAGAAGCCTTTAGTGGCTTTTCGTTTCTTAATGGTTATGAAGATACGGGGCCTACTAGTCCTCCCATAGCTTTGGCTGATTTAACCACTGGAATACATTTGGCCTATGCAGTGAGCTTAGCCCTGCATCAAAGTAAGCGTTTAGAAAGTGGTGGCCAAGTAGTGGATATTTCTTTGTATGAGCCACTATTTGGTTACCTTGGCGGTGAATTTATTGGCTATCAATTAACAGGCGAGATTCCTAAACCAATTGGTAATGAGCTCAGAGCTGCAGCACCGCGTAACAATTACCAAACCAGCGATGGCTTGTGGGTGGCCATGTCTTGCTCTAACCAAAAAACCTGGGAACGACTTGCCGAGGTCATGGGTCAGCCCCAGCTTATCCGTGATCCCCGCTTTAAGACCAACAACGACCGCATTCAGCCAGATAGCCGCATTACTTTAAACCAAATCATAAAGGCTTGGGTATTAACTAAAACCAATGCCGAAGCATTGGAGCTATTCCGCCGAGAAGGCATTACTGCTGGCCCTATCTTGTCAATGAAGGAAATTGATGAAGATCCTCACTTTGAAGCCCGTGGTAGCATTATTAGGGTCACAGACCCCTCATCAGGGGTAGAACTTAAAATGCCTGATGTCCCCTTTCGCATGAAAGATAATTCAGCCACTAACAAGAAGTCTAAGTTACGCTTTCCAGGCTTACCTATGGGTTCAGCTAATCAAGTCGTGTATCGTGATTTGTTGGGTTATAGCCAAGCAAAAATAGACCAATTAGGTTAACAACTCAAAAATGCAAAAAAAGGCGGCCAAGGCCGCCTTTTTATCATTCTTATAGGGCTTCTAACGATAGGTGACTTGCTCTTCACCGTTGCTTTCTGGACGTGCAATGGCGCCAATCATAGCTGCCAAAGTGACTTTTCCAATCACTTCACCATCACGCATGACGTTAGCATGAGTGACATCTGCCTTAACCATGGCTGGCATCGCGTCTTCTAAAATCACAGTGGATGCGAATTCCAAACCCGAGTCAGATGAAGAGGCTTCCATAACCGCTGAAACATCTAACACGCGAGCACGGTTAATATCTTTAATAAAGTCACGCACGTAGTCATCTGCAGGATCTAACACAATTTCTTGAGGCGAACCTTGCTGAATAACAGCACCATCTCGCAAGATAACAATATTATCTCCAATGTTAAGCGCCTCGTCCAAGTCATGGGTAATAAAAATAATGGTTTTGTGCAATTCTTCTTGTAAGTCCAGCAAGATATCTTGCATGTCGTTACGAATCAATGGATCCAATGCCGAGAAAGCTTCATCCATTAATAGAATCTCAGCATCTGTAGCCAAGGCTCTTGCCAAGCCAACCCGTTGCTGCATGCCACCAGACAACTGCGCTGGATAGTTATTTTCAAAGCCAGATAGGCCAACTCTGTCGATCCACTTTTGCGAGCGCTCGTTCATTTCGGCTTTATTGACGCCTTTAATTTTTAATCCATAACCCACATTGTCAATCACCGAACGGTGGGGCAACAGGGCAAACTTTTGGAATACCATAGACATTCTGTTGCGGCGAAAGTTGCGTAATTCTTCAGCAGACATGGCTAAAACATTTTCGCCATCAACCAAAATCTCACCAGAGGTGGGTTCAATCAAGCGATTTAAATGGCGAATTAGGGTCGACTTACCAGAACCGGATAAACCCATAATCACCTGAATACGACGCGCAGGAATGTCAATATTGACATTATTTAAGCCCAGTACATGCTTATGTTCAGCTTGCAATGACGTTTTTGTAGCACCATTTTCAACTTTTGACACCATGGCTTCGTCATTGGGCCCAAAAATCTTATATAAGTTCTTAATAGAAACTTTAACATCAGACACCGTGGCCTCCTTGACGGTGCTTTTGCAACCGTTTGCCATAAGCTTGTGACACTCGGTCAAATATAACGGCCAAAGCTACAATGGCTAGTCCATTCATCATGCCTAATGCCAAGTACTGATTAGAAACTGCTCTGAGTACGGGAACTCCTAAACCTTTAACACCGATCATTGAGGCAATAACCACCATGGCCAAAGCCATCATAATAGTTTGGTTTACCCCTGCAAAGATATTAGGTAACGCCAAAGGAATTTGAACATCAAATAATTTCTGGCGATAATTAGAACCAAAAGCTTCGGCAGCTTCTAGCACCTCTTTATCGACCAAACGGATGCCCAAGTTGGTGAGTCGCACAATGGGGGGTAGCGCATAAATACACACTGCAATCAGGCCTGGTACCTTGCCAATACCCAGCAGCATCACCACCGGGATCAAATACACGAAACTAGGAATAGTTTGCATGATATCTAGCACTGGAGTGACCCCTGCCTGCACACGATTGGAACGGGACATTAAAATCCCCAGAGGGATTCCCAAACCAATGCACAAGAAAGTCGCTACAGAGATAATGGCCACCGTGGCCATGGTATCTTCCCACATGCCGAAATAACCAATCGCCAAAAACGATACAATAGTGCCAATAACGATACCAATACTGCGGGCTCCAAGCCAAGCTAAGACCGCAAAGATTAAAATCATAATTGGCCAAGGTGCGGCCATGAGTAGTTTTTCAAACCACACCATAAAATACATTAGTGGATCAAAGAAACCCTCAATCGCCTCACCGTTATCTCGAGAAAAATCACGAAATGCAAAATCGATGCCTTTTTTTAGATCTCTTAGGTCTGTTCTCCCCATTGAGGGAAAGTCGTCAAATAATTCCACAATTAGTCCTACTCAGTTAAAAAATTAAAAAAAAGCCTGCTAACAAAGTTAGCAGGCTTTTCAAATAACCTTTAGGTTAGTTTAAAGATTTTTTGATTAAGTTCGCGGCTTGAACGCCAACCCACTGGGTCCAAACATCTTCATGGTTCACAAGGAACTCAATTGCTGCGTCTTCACCACCAGCTTGCTCATCAGCCATATACACTAGCATTGCGCCCATAGCGTCTGCAGGGTATTCACGTGCCACGAGGTAAGCAGCGGCTTTGGGATCATTGTTCTTCATGAATGAATCAGTAACAATGGTATTGATTTCAGACACACTCCAAGAAGTTGGCTGTGGGTCTGCACACTCAGCTTGGGTGGTACAAGCAAGCCAATCTTCCATTCCTTGAAATGGCACACCAAAATCAAGCGTAACCATGTTGTACTTGCCCATCATCGCTGTTGGAGACCAGTAGTAACCAAAGTAGTCGTCACCACGTTGCACAGCCTTAGCCATCGCACCGTCAAGACCTGCAGCAGAACCTGGATCAACTAATACCCATCCTTTAGCTTCCATATCGAACGCTGTGAATAAGTTATTATTAATTTGCTGACAACCCCAACCTGCAGGGCAACCCACGAAAGCACCTTTAGTAGGATCTTCGTTGTATGGGAACAATTCTGGGTGCTCGATGACATCTAGCACAGTTTTCAGTTCTGGATGATTCTCTAGCGTATAGCTAGGTACAACCCAACCTTCACCAGCACCTAAAATCGGCATAGGGTTCATGGAATGTAAGCTACCTGATTCAATGGCTGCTTTCAGTGGCTTTTCTACCGACTGAGTCCATAGTTCAGGAGCAATATCAGGAACACCTTTGGTATCCATAGAAGCGAAAGTAGTTAGCGTTGCACCAGGAACCAATTCCACGGTGCAGCCATAACCTTCTTCAAGGATGATTTTGTCTACGTTAGCCATAAATTCAGCAGAGGCCCAGTTCATCTCTGCAATAGTTACGTCTCCACAGGCTGCTACTGCGCCTTGTGACATCGCAGCTGCAACACCAGCAGCGGCCAAACCTTTAACAAGCTTATTCATGTAAAACTCCATTATTATAATTAATTCGGGTTTATCTTCAAGCGACACCAAAAAGTAACAAAACAAAACAAAAATCACAAGGCGTTAACCCTGTTAAAAGTGCCGATGCCGCTTACAGATATATGTATGCCGTTATGAGTTTACTTTGGTAGACCCAAGTAAACAACCTGCTAGGCCTTATTATTCTGCATAACCTAAAGAAGCGGCGCTGGCTAAACCGACGTTATTTTTAGTTCATAAAAGAGTCAGAATTGATTATCGATTCATTCGTTAGGCAGCAATTCCAGTCTTTGACCGACATTATAGGTAAAGCCAACCTCGAAAAAATACTGAAAAACGCCGGCAACAAGACTCCTTAGTCTCAATTTTATCCTCAGATTTAGCAAGCAGTCTTTTTGACCCAGTAGCTAGATCTTTTACTACGCCTACTACTAAACCTGCTACTAAAGGTTCTACTGCACCTACTCCTAAACCGATGACTACGCCTATGACTGCACCTTTAGTTAGAACCTCTTTGCGCCGTCTATTAACCATAATTATCCTTTGCATAATAAAAAACCATAAAAGTAAGCTGAAGGCTCACTATTTTTGGCATTGCCAAGGGAGTTTGATTTCAACTTGTCAGTGACACAAAGGGGGGGTATATTCGGCGCTTGGGTTATGTTCAACCTAACCTCTAGACTTTCCGTACTTCAGTTTACATTCAAAGGCGATTTAGTGACTCACTCCAGTAACACTTTATTCTACATTCATGATCCTATGTGCAGTTGGTGCTGGGGATTTAGACCCGTGTGGCAAAAACTCAAATCACAATTCACTCATACCCTAGACATCGTTTATGTGGTTGGTGGTTTGGCACCCGACTCAGATCAACCCATGCCTTTGGCGATGCAAAACAATTTATCCAACACCTGGCAACACATTCAGCAACACATCCCCGGTATAGAATTTAATTATGAATTTTGGAACCCTGCTAGCAATAGCGTGCCAAGGCGCTCTACCTACCCCGCATGCCGAGCCGTTTTAGCTGCCAAAGTGCAAGACGCCAACATAGAGGACGCTATGATTTTAGGCATCCAACGGGCCTATTATTTAAATGCCAAAAACCCCTCAGACGTCGATGTTCTGTCTGAAATTGCTTACAGCATCGGCCTCAATGTAGAAAAGTTCAAACAGGATATAAACAGCCCTGCCATCGAGTTGCTGCTAAAGGAACAACTTCAATTAGCCCGCCAACTCTCAAGCCAAGGTTTTCCCAGCCTAGTGATTAGTAAAGACGATAAACTGTTTGGGATCCCATTGGACTACAACAATAGTGCAACCATGCAGCAAGCGATCATCAATGTTATTAATGTAGCAAAGTAATGGTTGGTTGATTCTTAATGCAAACATTCTGCTTCATGTTTAAGCCTCAAAGCACTTTAGGTGTGACAAAGAATATCAGCGCAAAGGGTCACCTTTTCATATTAGGTCAAAACTGGGGGCAAAACATCAATTAAGGCATTTTCTATCAACCCTAAGCAACGGCCATCTGAAAACCGGTGGTCTGCACCATCAACTAAGGTTAACTGGATATCTGGTCCAGATGCATGGGCCAGTAAACGCAGTGCCACGGACATGTCAACATCCACGTCTGCCGTGCCTTGAAGAAAGCGCGACGAACAAGGCAATTCCAATGGTTTATGCAGCACCAGATTGTGGCGACCATCTTCGATTAGTCGCTGCGTGATGATGTAGGGTTCATCATAATCTGATGTTAGGGCGATCTGTCCGTTAAGTTTTAATTCGGCTCGCTGATTTGCGTTAAAACCAGCCCAAATGCTGTCTTCGGTGAAATCTGGGGCAGCTGCTATAGTGACCAATCCTACCAACCGGGCACCAAGGCGTTGTGCGAGTAACAAAGAAATCCAGCCTCCCATAGAAGAGCCCACTAAGATCACAGGTCCCTCAGTCAGTTCAGTAATCACAGCTTCAGCGTCCGTTAACCAATCCCCAATACATCCATCACAAAACAGTCCCGACGACTGCCCATGCCCCGAATAATCAAAACGCAAAAAACTGCGGCCGCTGCGCGCTGCCCACTGAGCTAAATGAAGAGCCTTTCTGCCCTGCATATCTGACTTAAAGCCACTTAGAAAAACAATCTCTGGGCCCTTCCCAAGGATACGCTGATAGGCGATCCTGCGCCCTTGAGCTGAGACGAAATCAGTATGCGATGCCATAGCACCCCCAATAAAAACAATATTAAACGCCTAGTTTTCAACATGGTGTAGACCAAAAGCAGACCTACGACATACCAAAAATAGACCTGGATGCGCCACGTCTGGTGGCAAAATGATGGTATTGAAGAGTTATTATACCTTTGATACTGTTTGCTCTGAGGGTTTTTGAATGCTTTTCTTGAGCCATTGAATCTTTAACTTCCGCGAATTTACTGTCTCCCTCTGATGCAATAGAGGCACAGACATAAGCCATTACTTTATCCTGTTCGACACCAGAACCAAGATGAAGGAACAGAGCCAAATTAGCCTGTGCTGATGGATTCCATTGAAGGAGGCTGCTTCGTATAAAGTCATTGCCCTTTCCATATTGGCTTCAACACCTCTGCCGTCTCGATACGTATTGGCCAAATTGAACTGGGCTTGTGAATGACCACTTTTAGCTGCTTTGAAGTACCAACTAAATGCCTCAGTTTCACTCTGTTCAACTCCAATCCCTTTGTCATACTTAATATCAAGATTGAACTGAGCATCCACATGACCATTATTTGCAGCCAACAAGCACCACCTCACCGCCTGTTCTTGTGATGCCTGGTCTATAAGCTGATTAGTATTTAATAGTCCTATATAGAACTGAGCATCAATATGCCCTTGCTCAGCTAAGGGTAACCATTCTGCGTGTAGAGTGTTGTAGTCACCTACCAGAGCAGCTGCACTACCATTATTAAAACAGCATAAACGACATGAAGATAAAGTGAGCAAAACAGCAGAGTTCTAAAAAAGAAAAGCAAGTAACCACTTCCCCTATAAGCTCCTGAGATGCCGCCAGAGTGACTTAACTTTTAGGTATAGCCAACTATAGTATAATATTATATTAATGCCTTCTTATATGGCCTTAGGCTGTCTCTTATACACATCTGACGCTGCCGACGACTCCTTACGTGTAGA
>OJIG01000077.1_pt1 | contig 14536 bp, 5 predicted proteins | sample 1595431 | NCBI WGS metagenome assembly OJIG01 (sample SAMN05416742, study PRJEB24817) | seawater metagenome | isolation source: Sea water | place: Canada:Atlantic | collected 2013-07
GTCCCGATGACCGTTCACACTTGCATTGATATTTAAATCAAATTGAGATGTAAATGAAGCGGGTTTGAGTCGTGGTTCGAAGAAAGGAGTAAGTGCTTGCATGTAACGTGACACAATGTTTACCAAACATTATGTACATTATCCATACAAGTACACTCGTCCCTCTCGTACCCCGGTCATGGCCCCGCCGGTCATCTGTGTGGGAACACCAGAAAACAGAACTTGTTATGTCACGAAGAATGGCAATGTGTACTCAGAATTTGTATCATAATTGAGACGCCCTTTGATCGAATTTGTATCCCGTTCTCTCGGTCATTTAACTCATAACCACACGTGTAGTTATGAGAAGTATGATTGTATGATCTGTACGGTGGCTAAGATGCGTGTCCATGACTGTCTCCCCGGATAAGCGCGGCTCCATAAGAGCGCAGCTTGAATCACGGCAAGAATTTGCTTCATCATGGTTTTCAACACGTGTGTCTTGCCCCTACCAAATCATCATAATCAATACTACCGATTGTGAGATGGGATATTAAATCTGCATCAGAGTTGATGTTGCGGATATTAGACATGGTAATACATTCTATGATAGAATGTATTCCCGTGTCTGTGAGCATGATATTTCACTTTGTGTTAGATCGCAAACCCATGTCATCCGACACAGATTATTATTCTGACAGTGTAATATTATGATCTTATTCGCGTGTCATCATGGCATTGTCACGATGAACAAAAGCACATTGTCATGACATGGACACGCACGCGTTGTACTTGGACTATGAGAGTATGATAATATGTAACAATGCCATAGATAAGTAGTGGCAATGTACGAGTATTAATATACCTCACAGAGCAACTACAATTGTGCGCGCACCTTGTCAGCGTCACGATTAACTGAAGAACTCTTCGTCGCTCGACGTGAGATCCTCCAAGTCATCACACACCCCCTTTTCACAGGGGAATGCAAGTGCCACGCCTTGCGTGCACTCTTGGACTTCCTTGGATGGATCGAAGTCGTTCAACGCTTGTTCTGTCAGTGCCGTGAAGCCTCTCCCGAAATCGGGGGACAATCTTCCTGCCACTGGCCCAATCCCATCGGATGGGCAGTGGAAGACGAGTGCCCTCATCGACTTCGCAGTTCCATCTTGAGGTTGAGAGAGCCTCATGCATCGGCGAACCGTTTGCTGAGGTCCCTCCGCCAAATCTCCTGAGGCAACATCCCTTTTTCGGATGCTCCTCCTCCTCCCCCCTGACCACCCTTCATCAGTGGATGAACCATCTGAATCAGGTTCGTCAGTGCCCCTCTCTGCAGTGTCAGGAGCAATCCTGTCCCCACCTTCAGGTGAGTCCACAATTCCCCCTGGTACTACAATGTCAAAGCCACGCTGCAGTAGTGAGGGATTAGCAGCCAGGAATTCCTGGTTGTGCTCCTCCCCCACTGAAGCACGCTCAGATTCCGAAAGCTGACTCATGTGCACTACAGGCTGCCCATCCTCACATCGTAATTGTTGAACTGCGCCAGAGCGCAGATCAGCAATCATCAGTGGGAATGGGCGTCCTGGCTGCCCATAAGCCACGCCAGTGCCCTTGGTTGTGAACAGAACTTTGTTCAGTCCCCACAGCTCTGTCGCGTGCCTTGCTATGACACTGTTTCTGTAGCTTTTAATCTCACATTGGAGAGAAGCAGCCACAAACAGGCCAAGCATGAAATCCTCTCTGCGCTCATTGCGTGGATGAGCATGCCAGTGGAGCTCTTCAAGTGAGACTCCCCTAGGCTTGCTCCTTAAATCAGTTGTCTCATTCCAGAGTGGCTCTCCTTGTGAGACTGCGTAGTTATACACAGCTCGAGATTCAACCCCCAAATGATTACTGAATTCTTCGACATCAGTCATGGGCGCCTTAAGGAAAACCAGGTAATCTGGGCCTCGCCCTTCATACGAGGCTAACTCCCTGTTAGGCGGCCCGACTGGGTTGATCCTCTGTGCCATCCTCTTAACGGGTGCTCCCCCATACCATCCGTGAACACACACAATGTGACTATCTGTCACACCTGTTTGCTCATGATATGGCAGGATCTTACCAGCCAGAAGAAAACGGTCATTGAGGGCCAGGGCTTGGTTACCACGTGTAACAGTAAAGTTCGTGGAAGTAGGAGTTGTTGGCCCAATGTTCAAGTAGCCAGGCATTGTCGCCCTGCGCATCAATAGAGAGAGCGTGTTAGTCGCCTGAACAACAGCATAGTATTATTAGTAATGATAATATTATGAGGCCTTTAACAGAAATCAATTCACTGTCTCCAGACCATAATATGCAACCTGACAATGGCATTGTCAGATTGTACTATTATGTCTGGGATCAGTCAGAAATTGAATCGCGGTCTCCAGTCCAAGATGCGCAATCTGACAATGTCATTGTCAGATTGGAATATCGCGTCTCTGGACGAAGAAAACGTATCTGTCAAGACTGCCCCATAGTGTTACCATTACCTATGAAGGAGGACGCTAGTGGCTATGTAACAATGGCATTGTTGCCATGGCATTGTTAAACAATGTTTCTGGGTCAGCCAGGGTGTCACAAAACGATTGCCATTGATCCTAGATCATAATACCCAGGCAGAAAGAGTGCAGTGAAGCGTAACCGTCTCATGGCTGTCCATGAGACGGGTCGTATGAGCCTTATCCAAACGTGTGGTATCACGTTAGAATCCCAGGCACCATAACAGTTGTGTGACCTGCAGGACACCCCCCTAAACCCCTCCCTTGCTCCCCACGCTCCCACCGTGATTGTGGTGGCGTGGTGTGTGTGCGCAAGGGTCATGGGTTGGGTGTGCCCTATCAGGCTTGACTCCACTGCTTATGCGGGCCGTGCGCACGCGTGGTGCGCACGTTGCATAGCAATGGGTGATGCTCCCTCCATAGTGGAGGGCAGCATGTGCGTGTCGCATGGGGGATACACCATGCACAGTAGTGTGTCGTGTAGTACTGGTGCTCCGCACAGAGTGCAAGGAGGGCCAGGAGACATGGGCATTGTTACCACAATGCCCATGCCTGGAAATTCCCTCCCACCAGAACGGGTGGCAGTCCACAGTGCTAGGATCCGTGTCAACAGACACGGTTCTCTAGCCTGCTACGGAGCTGCCCCCCACCAGCGGCGACCCATGGGGCAGCTCCTCTCAGACCCAGGCATGGGCAGAGGAGCCCATGGGTCCCTTTCTGGCGACGCCCTACGCCTCCACGTCAGCAGTAGTGTGACTGGAGGGATGGGTTTGGCAGACTCTCTATGAGTCCCCTCAGTGAAATAAACCACCACTGGGGGAGAGAGCGTGCCAGGAAGATTGGGGCTCAGAAGTGGTACGCGTGTGCAGCTTGGAGTGGATGCCGTGGGTGTGCAGGTTGACGAATGTCGTAGTCCCCGCGCAGGCCGTTGCAGGTGGGTGAAGTTCAGCTGCAGCTGGTAGCTCGCGAGGTCGGACTTGTCGACGAGAGATGGATGTAGTACAATATTAAGATGTCGTTGTTAGAAATAATTTTCCAGAATTTCTTCCTTTAAATACTTCGATGTGGGTTTGACAGATTGGAGAATTGATTTACAATCTAGGGCAGATTGCAGAACCGATTCATCAATCTATCATAGAATCATAAACCTCGACAGTAGACTGATTTCAGTTCAAAAATATTTCTGAAATATTTCTGAAACTTTCAGAAAACTTTCTTGTCGATGTTTTGCACAGATCCTTGTCCGTAGACCAGGATTTGTGAACTGTCAATGATCCCGTGAAAGACTTAACTTTCGCGACTGCAGACACAATATTCCAATCTGACAAGTCAGATCATTCTGACATATCATTGTCAGATTGTGTATCCTAGTCTGGGGCATCATGTGTACAGATATTCTCCCGTCCGCTTCAGCTAAATCTGATTGATGACTAGCACCAGTCCAGAGTTTAGTTCTTGAGCTCCGCGGCCGGATCTCGTAGTGGATGTATAATAACTCACCCCCTACCCAATGTCATACATCTTGTATAACATAGTAGGACTTTGGGTAGATTATATCATCCGTACTTTCGCTGCTTCTTCACGTCGTAGTCGTGGAGATGTTCTAGTTCTTGGTATGGTGATCACATGGTAATTTGTGATCGCGCCATTTTAATCCTCAGGAGGTGGAGCTGGAAGTGGGAGAAGGTCACCATATCCGGTTAGACCATCTCGCAACCTTCTAATCTCCTCTCGTGAGGAAGCCTTCGTGAACAAGTCGGACAAGTTCTCTTTCGTCCCCACTCGTCGGGTTGAGATTGCACCCGACTCCAATTGCTCCTTGCAAAAGTGGTAGTCAATGAGAAAGAACTTGTTGCCAGGTGATACCAGGTCCTCGCGAGACAGATTGGTTGTGCAATCGTTATCGCCGAGGACAGGTGTAGCTTCCTTGACGAAGCGTCCTAGCCCCATTTCAACAAGTAGTTGGCGTAAGAATACCACCGATTTGGTGGCGTGACTTAGGGCCATGTACTCGTTGTGGTGTGATGAGAGGCCAACGTGGTTGTGCTTCTTGCACCCCCAATCTATTGGTCCATTGAACATATAGATGCAATATCCCCATTGGGACTTGCCATCGGTGGGATCAGCCTTATTGCTACTATCATAGTAGCATATAGGGCTTTCATTCCCATCACTCCTGAACCGAATTCCGCGTGTTAGTTGTGAATTCATATATTGGAGCATGTGACAAGCACTCGCCCATGCCTGAGGGTCAGGTTTGGACATAAGGCGACAACACTGAGTCACCCCATACAACATTTCTGGATAGCAATTTCGTGCGCCCCATAGGAGAGATCCAACGATGTTCATATAGCCCATATCAATGAACTTCTTGTGAACCTTTGGATCATCTTCTGATTGGGCAAGATGCATGAAACTTCCAGCCGGAAAAGGTGTTTCGGGCACCCCCTTTGAGAGGAGGTGCTTATGTTGGTTGAATGTTGTTATCACAAAATCTGGTTGTGTCATTGTCATGAAGGTTACCCCGTTTGACTCTGACACTTCCCGTTTGATTCCAAGCATAAAGCGAGGATCTCCAATTTTGATCTTGAATCGTTTGTGAAATTCATCGGCGATAAAGTTGAGGTCTTCGGAGTTGTCTCCGACGCCCTCACAATCATCGGTGTGAATAGACACATACGTTGTTCTCTTTGTAGGAGACTGGAAGATGAATAGACAAGGATCCATCCTGGCTTTCTTAACTGACCACCCGTCTTGATTGAACCTTTCCATAATGAAAGCATCTCTCAATTGTGAGTATCGTCGGTCAGCTTGAGGCATACCATAACAATTCTTCATGAGAATTGCATATAGTTCCTCGCCAGTCTTCTTGTGGTATCGTCGAAGCCCGAGAGGATACCGTATTGGTATCTTCTCGTTTTCGCGACACGGTGCCCATAGGTAAGCCGTTGCGATATCCCAAGCCTTACGCTTAAGCCCTAAGGCTACGTGAAGGACTTGCAGAAGTCGTGTCGTTACCAAACTGGGAGCAGCTGAGAACGTAGTCGTGAAGTGCTCTCCTTGCCTCATAAAACCTTTGTGTCCGCAGACTACATCACGGGCTTTGAACTTGTCAAAACTCCCATCAGGTTTGTATTTGGCATCATAGATTAGCATCATCGGAACCGGAGAGTGTTTGATACCTCTCTTCCTGATGTCAGCAAGAGTATGATCGTGGTCTAGCACCCCTAGTGAGTCTAGGGAGTCCAGTTCTCGCAGAGTGGCTTTGGCCCACTCCGCACGATCCGCTCTAGAGAGCATGGTCTTGAATGATTTTGGTGGAATGAGTTTCCCAGTTCTGGGATCTACTATTCCACTTTCCTCATTGTTCATACTCTCATCTTCGAGAATCCTTTGGATTTGCTCTTGTCTTGTTTTGCTTGTTTCGTATGGAGCTAACTTGGCTTCACTAGTACCGGGTTTCGATAGATATGCATAGTTATTTTCAATCATCAGAGGATCATCAATGATATTCCTTGTGATTTTGGTAACTAGATATGCTCTTGTAACCTCATGGTTAAAAGCCGAATTGACAGCCCTTGACCCAACATGTTGTGGATTGTGGGTGTCATCTTCTCTATCTCGTTTGAGCTTGAACTTGTTCCATGTCACCCCGATAGGGATAGGAAATTTTGTTCGCTCCTTGATAAATGAGTTGCGTCCCACCCCCCAAGGGTCGGAGAATATGCACCCGAAATGAGGAGAACCGGTACGATTCTTCCCATCATAAGGTGTGCCACGAGGGCCAAATGTAGGTCCAAGCCACTTATAGTATGCTTGCCTATATTTGGGGTCGATCCTCATGGCGTCACAGAGTTTGAAGTATGTCAATCGAGTGCCACGGTTTACCGTGAACCATTCCAAAGCAACTTGGAATTCTCGATCCTGAAACCAGGACGGCAAAGAGGGTTCTATCTCTTCGTCGCTTGACTGTTCGCACTCATCGCTATCATTATCGTGCATTAGGCTATCAAGCTTGCAACCCTTATCTTCGATTCCAATATCGAAGATAGACTTACCTCTAGCTTGAGTAGGTCGAGACTCGACTCGAGCACCCCCACCACGAGGCTTAGCAGCGGGGCTTCCCTCCGCGCTCGTGGTGTTGTCTTGGGGTCCGTTTTGTCTACGCAATTTACCAAGACGCTTGCGTTGAGACTGAGTTTTCCTCCTCTTCTTGGCCAGAGGCGTTGAAGGGGAGGGTACCATAGGATGTGGCATATTGAGAGTGTCAGGAGGTTTTGGTGATTCATCCAAAGCTTCCCTCTCAGATGAAAGATCCTCATCTTCCATTTCCACGTCTATCCCATTGGAATCCATGTCTTCACGTAGATGATCATCAATCTTATGAACCAAGTATTTGATAAGATCATCTGCGTCCATGTCATCCTTCATTCCATCTTCCCATGAAATCCGCCAAAGTTTGTCTTTTCGGTTGTAAGACCTAATGCGACCTTGGTAGCAACCAAAAGCCGGGTAGTTCTTGTAGAAGACCATACCCGTCAGGGACTTTGGGTGTTCGGATATCGCTTTCATGAGTTTTACTTGCCGACGTTTCTCGGGATCGCTCGTTCCATGAACGTTAGCGAATTCCTTACCAATTGATTTATCAGTTGGTTTGAATTCCCCGTCGATCTGGTGATAAATCGTACCTGATTTGTCAATCAGTGTGATTTGTGGAGATAGCAGTCCGTCAGGATCCGCCCCATCCCGATCTTCGGGTGTGTGGGGTGATGTGATCCTTTGGACTCTTTGTCCTACAAATTTACTGATATCAATCAAGCAATGAAGTTTTGTATCATCTTCATGCTCAATAGGAAAAATTGGATTACCCTTTGCATCACCCGCAGTGGGTAGGCCTTTAATGCCTAGCAAGGTGTAATAGTTCCAACCATCAGGCATCGCACATTCAAAGTAATTCTTTGAATGGAAAGTGATCGACATCGTGTTGTCGAATGGACAGAAGAATTCGGGTAGATCGCCTTCCATCCCGATGGATATTCCCCATCTAGATTTGAGCTTGTCTATCCTTGTACCTTTAATCTTTGGAACATGCACAATGCATGGTGTTCCAAGTGGAATAAGGTGATGAATACGGTTGTCACACATTCGTCTACTAATTAGACCGCCAGAGATCTCCTCGAGTGGACGAATTGTATCGCCATCTTGAGAGTTCACGTTGCGTGCTAATGGGTATAGATTGCGTAATATCACTCCTTGGTTGACAGCATGCTCAATGAAGATGTATGGCAAGTTATTCTCTAGGAGGATAGACTTGGCCACCACTTCCACTTGCTTTACTGCATTTTCAGCATGTGCTGCAGAGCGCTTGTCGTCCGGAGATGTCCACTCAGGACGAATCGAGAGGGCCTTCGTCATTGCCATCCAAGCTTTGTTCTTAATTCCCCATTCTCCCGCTTTGTCCAATCTTAGAGATTGAACAATAGGAAAACCGAGTCTTGCAAACATAGGCTCTTTGCGGGCATTGAGAATCCATTCTCGAATCAGTTCTAGTGCATCACTCCGTGCGTGCGCATGTAGTGCGACGAAATAGCCTGAGGCTACATCTCGCATTACTATGCAATACTGATTCCCTTGTTGAGAAGCATGGCTCCATGTGGCCATGTCGCACGCCCAGGTGTAGCCCGGGCGCGTCTCAACATGAGGGTCAACCTTTGTGAATACTCTCCGCATGCTACCGCGTACCATCTTGCAAATTAAACACCCGGGGCTATGCCCTAAGTGTCCATGACGTTTGTGTAGTGCAAGTTGGGTGAGACGTTTTTCACGACTCTTTAGTCCCGCCTTAGCGCCACTGATCATGTTTTCATGCGAGGTATTTGGTTCGTTTTCTTCGTCTACACCCCTAGAGACTTCACTTGGAAGTGTTGGCTCAGGAGGTACACTTAACTCGTCATCTCGCAACATTACATCAGATGATATAGATGTAACGTCACGGCATTTCACCAAATTTGTGTCATCACGTCTATCAAGTACGCGATGCGCTTTCATAAGCGCACCAATTGTCGATTCCACGTATATCCGACCGGTTTCACAATCGGTCTTCTTACTGGACGTACTGTCCTTGGGTTTGACAGTCTCACTCCGCGTGCAATACCCTCGGATGGTTAGCCTTGGTATATGGCTACTAACATCATATGAGTGAGTTGCATGAGTACAGAGCTTCACTGACCTATGCCCATCTGGACTGCAATTGTGAGCAAGAATAGGCCCACCCACACTCTTGCCAACAGCCTTCGCAGTATTTGTCCACTCAGTCCTTGATCTGGGTTTGTTAGTTAGACTAACATTCCCCAAGGCTGGAGGATATTGGCTGCGAGAAGGCTGCACAGGTAGTGGGGTTTTGATGGGCCTTACGGAGCACGCCGAATTGCTACCAACTCCCCCAGTGTTGGGAGTTGGAAGAACTTTAGCGAGTTTGTCTCCGAATCCTTGCGATGTCTTGCTTGATGTTTGGAATTTAGTCTTTTCCTCGTGTTGACCCCAACGGATTGCCGCCTCACGTGTCTTGGCCACAACCAACTCAATACGGAATCCTTGTTTCCGTGTATTGAATGTCATAGGGATTGTGTGGGCAGGTTCGTCTGGTGTAGCTTTTCTGTGCAACCCCGATTGTTGGTCGGAGCTGGCCGAGAGAATACATTGATATCCTTGTTCATTCGTCAATCCGTGGATCGAGAAAAGGTTATCGTTGAGTCCCTCCACAGTATCTACCACGTGCTTGAAGTAAGCACCAGGACGATTCGGATCATTGGAGATCGCATAACAATGCGCTACTCCTCTGATACCACCTCCCACTGTCTTGTCTCCCTCGAAACCACCCACCGTAATGGTGGATTTGCTGGTCTCGTGAAGAAGATCCCCCACATTACCGCGAAATAGGGTTGAGTCACAACCAGTATCAACGACTGCCTTGAAGTGCAGATATTGACGTGGTGCTCGTGTATGCCCATGTGTCAATACCGCTCCTATAGGAGCAGGAGCGGTCTTGTTCCGGTTGATGTAGACTTTGTGGCACTTGACATGCCTTCTTGGCATGTCACTCGTGATGGCTTTGAGTCTAGCTCTCAGATTAACTTCAGCTCGGTGAACGAGTTGAAAGTACTCTCCTTGGGCTTCTCTCTCAGCATCCTTCTTTGATCGTTCTTTCCTCCCGAGTGGTAACTCGGGCTCAAGACGAGGGTGGTAGTATCGATAGAGTTGTTCTAACGAAATGCCCATCCCTTTTTCTTGAAGTCGAACATCTCCTTTTCTATGTGAAATAGGAAAGGACTGACCTCGCGCTTTTCGCGGAGGCACAGTGTGTCTCGGCTGGAAATCTGGACAAGACAATGGCGTGGATTTCCTCGATGTCATTTTCTCAATGTCACCGAGCGAACCACTAGCCATCTTGGCGTTGTAGATCTTAGGTTTAGATCCGCCATTGCCTTTCCGTTTTTGGTTCGCCCTTTGCCTCGCACCCCCTTTGTCCTCCGGGTGATAAGTCCGATATGGCACTGAGGTGGTGTGTAACCGAGGTATAGGACTTGGTTTGACACTATTCCTGCGAGTACTTTGCTTCCCGCCTTTGGGCCATTTCTTGTTACCAACTGCCTTTATGGTCTTACGATTGGGCTTCAAGTTGGGTCCCTTAGCACGGGGCGAAGTTTGGAAACTCGCACTTTGGATACCATTCGGATACTCACGAGTCACGGTGTGACACCTCCGTGATTTCGTAGTAACCGTACGAGTGATTGTACGGTGACAATCACTCTCAATGGTAGTGGAACGCTTGCTCTTTGCCTTTGCGGCACAACCCTTTGTAGGGTTGTGTTGATCCGCTTTGCGTCGAGACTGCGCGGCCTTCGTGTGTTTGGGAGAAGTTGGTGGCTTCTTCCCATTGTGCACGATGTACACCTTCCCACATCGTATGTGTCGCGGTTTGGTCCTAACCTTGGAAAAAGCACCCCCCGAAGGGGTGTTACCAGGATTAGTCCCTCCCACAAAGAGATTAGCGTGATTCACGATGGAGTCACTCTTTGAGGGGATCTCGTTGATCTTGTCGTCAATCTTGCAGGTTGTCGAAGTTGTCTTTCTTGATTGTCTTGACTTGACGGCATATGCCTTTGTTTTGTGGAATTTGCTTGATTGATTGGATGGACGAAACGAAGAAGAGTCCCCTTTGTAGGGCCTTCTAACTTCTCCATTCTTCAAATCAATCTTCCCAGCGTCAATCATCTTGCAGTAACATGGTTTACAAAGCCAGTTTCTACCGTTTGATTTCATGCTGTCGAGGTGCTTCGCGGTGCATCCCTTGGCCCCGCATACGCCTTTTGAAGTCATTGTTTTTGGGTATGCGGCCGCCGAAGATCCCCCACGATGAGGTAGTGAGGATCCTCCTTTGTTAGGATTGCGCTTAGCGAATTTGCCCTCGTCACGTCTCCCACGCTTGTCCCTGAATCCGGATGGTTGGTATGTTGAGTAGGCCGATATTGGATCCGTAGTTGAGAGTTCTGATTCATCGCTAGATGAATCAGATTCCCAATGACCGAAATCCGTGTCGGAGCCTTGGTCCAACCGGAGGACATGCATGGCCCGCGTGCTCTCTTGCGTTACCGCATTTGGAATAATGACTGCTATCTTTTGGTTGACTTGGTCAATCTCACAAAGAAATTCGTCAAATACTCCCAAAGCGTCGTGTTCACTTATACCAGGCCGAGCCTCCATCCACTTCGAGAGGTAATGTATGAACATACCATTCCTCGAGCATAGAGTCCCGGCTATGGTAGCAATGACATTGTAGTCCAGCTTGATCTTGTGAAGATGACCTTGCTCGATCAGTCGTCTCGTCGTGGCTATTGCCCTCGGAATGGACCCCTTGGCAAATAGACCATGCGAGTACCCGAGCTTGGTCCGTAGAGCTTGCTTGGTTGAAAATGTCGTCGATTCGTGATGCACGAGGATCGAGCAAAGGATGCTCAAACCATCCTTGTCTCTCCCATGAACCATGGTTCTATTGGAAACCGTAGATCCATAGGACCTCTTTCCGAAGTACGACCGAACGATCTTGTAACCCCCAGGGGCTTGTTCGAGTACTTCGAATAGCGCTTCGTTCGCCTTCTTGAATTCCTTGTCAAAGTAAGGAACGCGTGAAGACCCAATATATGTCGCTCCAAGGCTTGAGTCCGGTGGGACGTATCTTGGTTGCCCATCAGCAAATCCTCGTGTGATCCCACTCATTTCATCGTACATTGGTAGTACGGTGGCGAGTGTTTGGCAGTAGACCGTGAAGAGTTTGTGGAGCTCGGCTCGGAGTTGATGCGCTGCTTCCAAGTTCCCCACGCCAACGATTCCAGATGGCCAGGTAAACTTCGTGAGTGCAAGCGACTTCTTATACTCTTTCTCCGTGCCAGACATATTGAATTCCTTGATGATAAACCGCGTCATCTCGATCTGTAGAGTTGACTTCATCTTGCGTGTTTGCTTAAGGTTTGTTTGCACTGTCTCTAGGGTTGTCCGGGAGGGTACCCAAGGACGTGCCGGCTGCGAACCGGCCCCTTGTTGTGCCGCCTTCGTTCCATATGATGGAGGCTGACAATCAGAGAATGACATCTCTGATCCATCATCCGAACTCACCATATCTTGATCATCAAGATATAAATCATGAATGAGTTTGGCTTCAAGTTTAGCAAGCTTAGACTCAATGCGTCGATTCTTGAAGAAACCAAGATACAACTCATTGAGCTTAAGTATTTGTCTTGCCATAGCCCCTTCGGGTCTGATGGGCTCCGGTGGAGGCACTCTACTCGCGCCCATTGGCGTAGGAGTAAAGTTACCACCGGCCCCGCCATCTCCCCGTGATGTTATTGGGCCTACGTCACCCCTCGCCCTTTCGGGTACGGGGTGAAAAATCTCTTCTTGAGATTGTCGCATGCCCTCATCGCCCATTGATGCACGACCGTGGTTCAACATGTTTCCTCCATGCCCACGGTCTTGATATATCGGTGCATCAAATCGCCCTTCGTGTTGCATAACGAACCCGGGAGGATACCTATCCATGCGAGATCCACTAGATCCATCGTTCCGTATTGAAGTATGTAACGATTGCCTATTGTTGCCAATCCTTTGAACAAATGATTTTGCTCCGCCCCCATGGATCTCCTTCGGGGATCCATGGCCAGGATCGTGCGCCGTTTGATGGGCGTACGAGTAATCATGAGAGAAACTCTCATGATCATTGGAGCGTACCTGTTCTTGTTCTTGGGCTTGGCGAGTAGCACTCGAAATTATGCCTTGGGCATTGATTCGAGGCCTTGCACTCGCCCCAAGAGCACGTCGTAGAAATTCGGGTTCCGGTACCGAGGCCCCGTGATGGCCAGGTAGATTTCTCTTGTGACCTTTATCCACGTTCCCCGATCCGGTTTCTTGGACGTTAGAACTTTTCTCTCCCGACTCCATACTTGTCCCGTGTTCCGATTGGACAAGAGGGTTTCTCCTCTCGCGCGCTCGGGATCCACTCACATTGTCATGATTGCTAGTCATGATATTGTGTGACGTTCGGTCATCGTTTTTAGTACCTCCGGGCAACGCACTCCCCGACGGAGTACCCGGTGGTAGAGAGGTCGGAACTGGTTGTGAACCCGTAAAGATCTTTCGAAGTACTTTAACCAAAGAGTAATTCGAGGGATCTTGGACGATAATGTTTCCAATATCATCGTCCTCACCCCCCATTTCCGGGACGGGAATTGGGGGAGGTCCATCAGTCCGAACCGGAGACGAAGAAGAGTGAATAGGACTCTCATTGAGTCCCGTCACTTGATGTGGCTCCGACGCGAAGTCGTCACCTTGTGGATTGGTGCCTTCGTGTCGGCTGTCTTCTTCATCCCCACGAGCGCTGAACATTCCGGGCGATGTCAGTCGCGCGAGATGGTCAAATCGAGCGCTCAAATCAGCCGCATCTTGAGCTGCCATAGAGATTTCCGCGATCACTTGGGGTGACATTGCTCTTGGCAAGTGTTCCCCTTGAGATGGCGAACTTGAAGGTGTTTCATGACCTCCAACTCCACTCGAGTTACGTAGACTTCCCGATCTCGTTCTAGGCACATTACTCATGTACCTAGGTGTTTAAAGAACACCGAGATTAATGGGGCCTTCTTCTGATTTCGTAGTTATGCCCAAAACAATAGCTATGATACATTCAAAGCTAAGTTTGACATGGCATTGTTATGAGAATTGTGGGTGTCTCACGTCCACAATATGATCCCCTTGGCAGAAATCACAACCATGATTTTCTCAATCATGAGTGTTCAGAATTTCCCCAAGTGTCATCCCTCGGTTGGGTCTCAAAACCTACAAACTCTATGATAATAAGAAAGCTCAAATTGCGGTTGACTTCGCATGACCATCAATAGTCACACTTAGTAGTCAGTTCCCGAATTAGAGGTATCCTCTCATTGGCCTAATGCAATCACACTCCAAAGTGACATGACTTGGTTTAAAAGCCAGTTTACTATCACAATGGAATTCATGCTATGAGTTAGGGCTCCACAACCTTTGTTGCTTGCTCTAGATCATTCTCATTGACCACATTGTCACATGGTAATATGACATGGTCACTGAGATTCGTGGGAGCTAACTCCCATGATCCGCAAATAATATGTGTCCGCTCATACAATATCATGCTAGCGGTATGGTGACCGATGATATTGTTGTGAGTGCCCATGTACCACGTCAAGTTAACGGGTTCATGTTCACCATTTCCATCAACCATTTAAGGTTGGGAATTCGTGATTGATGGACAGAATTTGCTACTCGATGCATGTGCAATTGTTATCTAGAGGTATGGCCACCATCCCGAAACACGTGCAATTTCGGAAGATAGTCAGCTAAACTAAAACACAATCTTGTCTCAATGTTTGGGCACGACTTGGCTTGGCTTGATCACATCATTGTCCCGATGACCGTTCACACTTGCATTGATATTTAAATCAAATTGAGATGTAAAT
>OJIG01000078.1_pt1 | contig 14010 bp, 16 predicted proteins | sample 1595431 | NCBI WGS metagenome assembly OJIG01 (sample SAMN05416742, study PRJEB24817) | seawater metagenome | isolation source: Sea water | place: Canada:Atlantic | collected 2013-07
ACGAGATGCTCAGGAGTCTCGTGGGCTCGGAGATGTGTATAAGAGACAGCAAATAAACATAACCAAAGTTCCATTTGTCCCTTTAACGTCATTTAATTTAATAATTTCGTTATTAGTGGACTTTAATTCAAAGCTTTTAGCAGCTTGTCCGAAATCACATATTGGAGTTTTTAACGGCATGTTATAATAATATATAAGTTATGTTTTATGATTTGGAAGATAAAAAAGTTAAAAATTTAGGTGATAATTGGTCTGCATCTAATGCATCTATCATTGGTGATGTCACTTTAGAAAAAAATACCAGCATTTGGTTTAATGTTACCTTAAGAGGTGATGTTGAAAATATTTATGTTGGTGAAGGATCAAACGTTCAAGACGGTAGTGTATTGCACACTGATCCAGGTTATCCATTAAAAATTGGTAAAGATGTAACTATTGGTCATTTAGTTATGCTTCATGGCTGCACGATTGAAGACAATTCTTTAATTGGAATTGGTGCTGTAATTTTAAATGGAGCAAAGATTGGAAAAAATTGCATTATAGGTGCTAATGCACTGATCACAGAAAACAAAGTCATCCCTGATAATTCTTTAGTGGTTGGATCCCCTGGTAAAATTGTAAGACAAGTCTCAACTGAAGAAGCAAAGTCAATTACTGAAAATGCCATTCATTACCAAGATAACTGGAAGAAATATTCTAAATCAGTTTTTTAAGGAATTAACCAGGTATCTTTGTTATTCTCCAAATCAAATCTAGCACGACGGTGACCTTTGGCTGCTAAATAAAGCCATTCAATACTTTTAATTTTACATTGAATAACAGTAAAGTTTTTATATCCAACTTCACTTTGCTCCATCGTAAATTCAAAATTATCTAACTCAGGTTTTAACCCTGAAGTAGGGGTTTCAGATAATGTTCCTGGTCCATTATCAACTAAATAACATTTTCTACTCATGTGTCCTGTTTTTAACCAAGACTGTTTTGTAATGTCATTTTCATGATTAACGGTGCATTCAACTTTAAGTCTAACTTGGATCTTCTCATCCTTGTCATAAAATAACATTGCTGCATTTTTATTTGCTTTTAATTTAGCAATTTTATCTGATCTGATATCGCTATGGTATTGTATAAGATTATTTTCTCGATCTGATTTTCTAAGGACTACAATTCTGCCATCAAAGTCATCTTGACCACCACAAATAAATACAGGAATTCTAAATGGAGACCCTCTATCCTTGATAGCATTATCCAACATTAACCAGATTTTATTTTTGATCTCATCAAAATCTTCGTAGTATGCTGGTTGCATTATAGATTATTTACTAAGTCTTCTAATCAAACTAGAAGTATCCCAACGTTTTCCACCCATTTCTTGAACTTCACTGTAATACTTATCAACGATTTCAGTTACTGGTAGTTGAGAGCCATTATTTTTAGCTTCATCCATTGCGATTTTTAAATCTTTTCTCATCCAATCAACTGCAAAACCAAACTCAAACTGATCATCAATCATCGTTTTGTATCTGTTTTCCATTTGCCATGATTGAGCAGCACCTTTAGATATAACTTCAATTACATCTTCCATATTCAAACCTGCTTTTTTTCCAAAGTTAATCGCTTCTGATAAACCTTGAACAAGACCTGCAATACAGATTTGGTTAACCATTTTTGCTAATTGGCCATTACCTGCACCACCTAATAATTTCATTTTTTTGCTATAACAATCAATAATGTCTTTAGCTTTATCAAAGTTTGTTTGATCTCCACCAATCATTACGGTTAGTGCACCATTTTCAGCACCAGCTTGACCACCTGATACAGGCGCATCTAAGAAACCAAATTCACTTTTTAATGAATGAGCATAAATCTCTCTAGCAATTGTTGCAGAAGCAGTTGTGTTATCGATATAAACTGAACCTTTTTTAATTGTTTTAAAAATACCATTGTCACCAAATGTTACTTCTCTTAAATCATTATCATTACCAACACAGGTAAACACAAAGTCAGCACCCTCAGCAGCTTTTGCAGGAGTATCTGCTTTAGAACCTTTAAATTCAGCAACCCATTTGTCAGCTTTTGCAGCAGTTCTGTTATAAACAGTTACATTGTGGCCTGCTTTTGATATATATCCTGCCATTGGATAACCCATGACACCTAAACCTATAAATGCAACATTGCTCATAATTTCTATTTCCTATGTTTAAAAGTTTGAATTTTAAAGTAATTTTATTTGGTTTTATATTTACATTTTTTTCAAGTTTTGGACAGAGTTTTTTTCTAGGATTGTTTAATTCAAGTATAAGGGATGCGCTTTCTATCAGCCATGGTCAGTTTGGATCTATTTACGCATCCGCTACTCTATTAAGTAGTTTTATACTCGTTTGGGTTGGTAAAAAAATTGATGACTTTAATATTTTAAAATTTGCATCTTATGTCATTGCTTTATTAGCAATCTCTTGTTTTTTATTTTCTAAAATTTCATCAGTTATTTTTTTATTTTTATCAATTTTTTTGATGAGACTGTCAGGCCAGGGACTAATGTCTCATACAGCAACAACAACAATTTCAAGATTTTTTGAAAAGACTAGGGGACGTGCGTTAAGTACAACTTGGCTTGGTTTATCGTTAGCTGAATTTATTTTACCCTTATTAATTATCTTTTTATTAACTTTTATTGATTGGAGAAATATTTGGATAGCAATTTCAATTTCAATTATTATCATTTTGCCCATAGTCATTGTTTCATTAGTTAAAAATGTTAAATTAGATTCAAGAGAGACATCTAGTACTACAAATATTAAAACTAAAGATATAAAACAATGGACGAGAGGTGAAGTTTTAAAAGATTACCGTTTTTATATTATTTGTCTAAGTATGTTAGCGATGCCTTGGATTGCAACGGGTACATTTGTTTATCAATCTTTTATAGTGTCATCTAAAGGTTGGGGACCTTATGTAATAGCTCAATCTTTTATGGTGTATTCAATTTTATCAGTTTTGACTTTATTTTTGACAGGTTTTTTAATTGATAAGTTTAGTAGTCGAAAATTAATAATTTATATGAACATTCCTTTATTGGTTGCAACGTTTGTGCTTTATTATTTTAACTCATCAATTTCATCATTTGTATTTTTAGGTTTAATTGGAATTTCAAACGGTTTAGCAAACGTTTTAGGTTCTGCTACTTGGGCTGAGATTTATGGAGTTAAATATATTGGTTCCATTAAAGCTCTAACAACAGCATTAATGGTATTTTCAACTGCATTTGGTACAGCGCTCTTTGGAATTTTGATCGATAATAGCTTTTCTATTGAGCAAATCGCTTTAGTTTCAGGATCTTATATTTTAATTGCAATATCGTTGTTATTCCTCGTAAAGAACAAGCTTAATCCTCAATATTTATAAAATTATCCTTGATTTTTTTTAACCACCGTATAGATACTGCGCATGGCTAGAGTAACAGTAGAAGATTGCATAGATAAAGTAGAAAGCCCTTACGAATTAGTATTGGTTGCTAAAGAAAGAGCAGTTCAATTAAATTCAGGATTGGAGCCTACTCTTGATAGAGATAATGACAAAAATACAGTTATATCTTTAAGAGAAATTGCAGAAGAAACTATTAAAGTTTCAGACTTAACTGATAGTGCCATTCATAAACTTAGAAAACATGTTGAACAAGTTGATGATGGAATAGATGATGATGAAATTATCGGTGATGATTTTGACAGTATGTACAAAGGTGAAATTTCTAAAAGTGGAACACCAATTTTACCATCTAAAAGAGCTAGAAAAATTCCAGAAAAAATTCAAGTTGCACCAGAAGATTTAGAAGAATTAACTGCAAAAGCAGAACCTGAAGTAGAGGTTAATCCAGAACTTGAAGTTGCTAGTGAAGAAACAGAAGTTGCTAGTGAAGAGACAGCGGTTTCTTTAGATCAAATAGCTGAAGCTGAAACTACTAAAGAAGATACAGAAGAAACTGAACCTAACAGTTAATTATTAAATTCCTTTAAGATTTTTTCCCTGTGTTCATCTAAGTCTGGAATATCTCCACGCGTTGTTTCGTCTTTATAATTAGACATTTTAATTGGATTACCTGCTAATTTAAAATCTCCAATAACCTTATGGTGTGCTTTAACAATCATATTCCTTGCTTTGACTTGAGGGTTTTCAACGGCCTCTTTAATATTAAATATTGGACCACATGGAATTTTTTCTTTTTCCATTTCACTTACCCATTCATTTGTACTCTTAACAATAAGTTTATCTTCAAGTATTTTTTTAAGATCATCCATATTTTCTGATCGTAATGAATTCGTATTAAATTTTGGATCTTTAGATATTTCAGGAATATTTAAAACATTACAAAGTTTTTCAAATAATTTTTCATTACCAGCTGCTATAATGATGTGACTATCTTTTGTTTTAAAAGCCTCAAAAGGAGCAATAGATGGATGACGAGATCCCATGGGTTTTGGTATTTCATTTTTAGCAAGATACCTTGCTATAGCATTTTCTAAAATTGCTATTTGACAGTCTAGCATTGAAACATCAATAAAAGTTCCTTTGCCAGTTTTTTCTCTATCATAAAGTGCTGCATTAATTCCAACAGTTGTGAATAAGCCTGCAGTAATATCTCCAATAGATGTACCAACTCTTGTTGGTTCAGAATTAGGTTGACCAGTAACACTCATTAAACCACCCATACCTTGAACAACCATATCATAAGCAGGTAATTCTTTTAATGGACCTGTTTGACCAAAGCCTGATGCTGATGCATAAATTAGTCTTGGATATTTTTTACAAATATCTTTCCAACCATAACCCCATTTTTCTAAGGTGCCTGGTTTAAAATTCTCAACTAGAATATCTGCTTTAGCTAAAATTTTATCGAATATTTTTTTGTCATCTTCATTTTTTAAATTTAGAGCGATACTTTCTTTTCCTCTATTAAGTGACATAAAATATGCTGAATAATCTTCAATAAAAGGACCAAATTTTCTAGAATCGTCTCCAACTTCTGGTGCCTCTACTTTAATTACTCTGGCACCCAAATCTGAAAGCATCATGGTGCAATAAGGACCAACTAATACTCTAGTTAGATCAAGAACTAATAGGTTTTTTAAAGGACCGTCCATATTTTATACTGTAATTATGTAGTCTTGACTCTTATCAATATCTTTAATTTAATGCACCACTTAATTAACAATAGAGGAGAAGAGTAATGTTAAAAAAAATATCTTTATATTTTACAGCATTAGTTTTAGTTTTATCAACTGTTGGTTCTGCTTATGCGGTAACGTTAAAAGCAAGTCACCAATGGCCTGGTACACCTAGAGCTGATGGATCTTTTGATCCACGTCATGAAATGGTACAAATAATTGCGGATGAAGTTAAAAAAGCTAATGTTGATATCGATATTAGAATTTACCCTGCAAAATCTTTATACAAACCTAAAGAACAGTGGAAGCCAATGACTACTGGTCAATTAGATATTACAGCTTTCCCGTTAGGTTATGCTGCAAAGTTTCATCCAGAATTTGATGCAACTTTAATGCCAGGAACAGTTAAAAATCATGATCACGCATTAAGATTTAATAAATCTCCAATGATGGTTGAGATTAAAAAAATTATTAATGATGCTGGTGTTATTGTTTTATCTGACGCATGGTTAGGTGGTGGTTTTGCATCAAAAACAAAATGTATTAGAAACCCAAATGATGCCAAAGGACAAGTAATGAGAGCAGCTGGAAAAGCATTTAACCAAATGCTAGAAGGTGCAGGAGCAGGTATTCAAAGTATGCCATCTTCTGAAATCTATACTGGTCTACAAACAGGTGTATTAACTGGTGCTAACACTAGCTCAGGAAGTTTTGTAAGTTACAAAATTTACGAGCAAGTTAAATGTGCAACACCTCCAGGAAAATTTGGTCTTTGGTTTATGTATGAACCAATCCTTATGTCTAAGCAGAATTTTGAAGCTTTAAACTCTAAGCAACAAAAAGCTCTTATGAAAGCTGGAAAAGTAGCTGAAAAATATATGACTGAACAAGTAGCAAATCTTGATAAGAAATTTGAAGATGCTTATAGAGATGCTGGTGTTGAATTAGCATATATGACAGCTGAAGATCATGCTGCATGGGTAGAAATTGCTAAGAAAACTTCTCACAAAGCATTTGCAGAGAAAGTACCAGGTGGTGCTAAACTTATGGAAATGGCTTTAGCAGTTAAATAAATTAATATATAAAGCCCTTGTTTTAATAAAAACAAGGGCTTTTTTTATGATAAAAAATTATTTAAAATTTTGTAATTATACAGCCCAAGCTTGCGGCGCCTTTGCCGTTGGTGCTTTAATCTTATCTATTTTGATAATTGTAGAGCTAGTTTTTGAAAGATACTTTTTTCAACATGCAATTACATGGCAAACAGAATTAGTTACAATGTTGCTTGTTGCATCTACTTTTATTGGTAGTGCTTATGTTTTAAGTGAAAAAGCACATGTGAGCATGGAGTGGATTTATGATTTTTTATCTAAAAAAAATATTATTAAACTCAAGATTTTTACTTCATTTTTAAGTTTAGGATTTTTTCTAACATTGTTTTATTTTGGTTTCTTGATGGTTGAAGAAGCATTCATTAAAAATTATACGACAGGGACAGTCTGGAGCCCACCTTTATGGATACCGTACTCATCTATGTTAATAGGTTCTATTTTAATGATACTTCAGTATATTGCTGAAATAATAAAACTATTTGATGAAAAGGATTTTAAATAATGGATCCGTTAACGATTGCAATAATTGTTGCTGTTTTTACACTAATAGTTTTATTCTCAGGTATTCCAATTGCTTTTGGATTAAGTTTTGTTTCAATTACTCTCTTGGTTGCTTTCGAAGGACTGCAAATGTTAGATGTATTTGCTGAAACTTTTTATGCAGGACTAAATTCTTTTGTATTACTATCAATCCCGATGTTCATTCTTATGGGGATGGCAGTTGCCCATTCACCTGCGGGTAAAGATTTGTATACTGGTCTTGATAGATGGTTATGGAGAGTTCCAGGTGGTTTAGTTATATCAAATATTGGTGCATGCTCAATTTTTGCAGCTTTAAGCGGATCAAGTCCAGCAACATGTGCTGCTATTGGTACTATGGGAATTCCTGAAATGAGAAAAAGAGGATACTCAGATGAAATTGCCACAGGAACAATTGCTGCTGGAGGAACTTTAGGAGTTTTAATTCCACCTAGTATAGTTTTAATTGTTTATGGTATGGCAACAGGAACTTCTATTGGAAGACTATTTTTATCTGGCATTATTCCAGGCTTTATGTTGGCAAGTCTTTTTGCTATTTGGGCATTAATACACAGTTACTTCATTGATAAAAATGCATCAAAATTATTAAGAAATAGAAAGCCACCAACTTTAAAAGAAAAATTTGAAGTTCTTCCTAGAATTTTTCCGTTTCTAGCGATCATTGTTGGAGTTTTATACGTTCTCTATGGAGGTGTAGCTACACCCTCTGAAGCATCTGGTGTTGGTGCATTCTTAGTTTTTGTAATGATTGCAGTTGTTTACAAAATTTATCAGCCTAAAAAAATATGGAATATTGTTAAAATTTCAATGAAAGAGAGTGTTATGATAATGTTTATTATTGCAGCATCCTATCTTTTTGCATTCACACTATCGCAGCTTTATGTAACGCAATCTCTTGCTCAAAGCATGATCGAATTAAGCAGTAATAAGTGGATGATTTTTTTAATGGTTAATGTGTTTTTACTTGTTGCTGGTTTCTTTTTACCACCAGTTGCCGTTATTGTGATGACTTCAGCGATATTGTTACCTGTTATAACTACATTGGGTTTTGATCCATATTGGTTTGCGATTGTATTCACTATAAATATGGAAATAGGCTTAATCACGCCACCCGTTGGATTAAATCTATATATAATTAAAGGAATAACGCCTGATGTAAGTTTATCTACAATATTAAAGGGATCATTTCCATTTATGATGATGATGGTTTTATCCATATTGATATTGTGTATTTTTCCTGAAATTGTAAGTTGGTTACCTGATAAATTAATGGGTAAACCTCTTGGATATTAAAAAAGACATTAATAGAAAAATTTCTGTAGCACCCATGATGGATTGTACTGATCGTCATGATCGATATTTTTTAAGGTTGATGAGCAAGAATGTTATGCTGTACTCAGAAATGGTTGCAACAAAATCTGCAATTCATGGAGATCGAAAAAAAATTTTATCTTACAGTCCTGAAGAAAAACCTTTAGCATTACAAGTGGGTGGATCTGATAAAGCAGAGTTAGCTGAAGTTGCAAAAATTGCAGAAGACATGGGCTATGATGAAATTAATATTAACTTAGGATGCCCCAGTAAAAAAGTTCAAAAAAATATGTTTGGTGCTTGCTTGATGAGAGAACCTGACCTTGTTGCAGAATGCATTGATTCAATGGTTAATGCTTGTAAAATTCCAGTTACTGCAAAAACTAGAATTGGCTTTGATGACACGGAAGAATTTGATTATTTAAATAATTTTATACTAAAGATGAAAGGGGTTGGTTGTAGCACTTTTATATTACATGCTCGAAAAGCTATTTTAACTGGAATGTCACCTAAACAAAATTTAAATATTCCAAAACTAAACTATGGAATGGTTTATAAAGTTAAAGAAGAAAATCCTGATTTAGAAATTATTATTAATGGAGGTATTTCAAAAATTGATGAGATTAAAAATCACTTAACTTTATGTGATGGAGTTATGATTGGCAGGTCCATCTATCAAAATCCTTATTCTTTAGTTGAGATTGAAAATGAAATTTTTGAAACAAAAGAACAGCCAACAAGAGAAGAAATAGCTGAAAAACTACTAGAGTACCTTGAAAAGGAGGTTAAGCTTGGCACAAAAGTAAATCATATTATGAGACATACTGTTGGATTATATCATGGACAAATTGGCTCCAAAGATTGGAAACGATACTTAAGTGATAATATGATGGCAAGAGACTCAGATTTTCAAAAATCAAAACACATAATGACCATTGTACAAAATAACGAGAAAGCTAATCAAGCAAACTCATAATGGAAAATTTAAATTACGGAGATATAATTAATTTATTAGCAGTCCTTGCAATATCAGCAGCAGTTGCAGGTTTTATGGCAGGATTACTTGGTGTGGGTGGTGGAATTATAATGGTTCCAGCTTTGTATTATGCTTTTACAGTTTTAGATTTCGAATTAGCAACTAGAATGCATTTAGCAGTTGGAACTTCATTGGCTATTATTATCCCAACTTCAATAATTTCGACTAAAACTCATATGGAATATGATGCGGTGGATTTCAAGATGGTAAAATCCTTTGGTATATTTATCTTATTGGGCGTTATAGCGGGGACTTTTTTAGCAGTAAATCTAAAGACACCAACTCTAGTATTATTCTTTTCAATATTTGCTTTTATGGTGGGTTTATTTTTTATTTTTCTTAGAGAAAAACTTGTTGAAAATCCCAAAACTATTTCAAATATTGTTAAAAACATCTCAGGGATAATAATTGGTTTTATTTCAATACCCTTAGGTATTGGTGGTGGATCTTTAATGGTGCCATTTATGAGAACTTTTGGTTATGACATAAGAAAATCGATTGGCACAGCTGCAGCAGTTGGTTTTTTGATTTCACTTAGTGGAACGATCACAATGATTATGGGTGGAAAGATAATTGATAATATCAATACTCCTTTTAGTGTGGGTTATATAAATCTATTAGGGTTTGCAGTATTTGTTCCAGTTACAATGATTATGGCTAGGTTGGGAGCAAAAGCTGTTTATAAAATAGATAAAAAACTATTAAGTAAAATTTTTGGTACTTTTTTACTTATAGTATCCATAAGATCTTTCGTTGAATATTTAAATATTATATAATTAATTATGTTTAATTTTAAAGAGATAATTTCATCTATTGCTGATGCAGGTCAAAAACTTTTTAGTATAAAAAATATTAAAAAAAATGACTTAGAATCTATTATATCTTTATGTGATGATTTAATTTCACACAAAGGGGCAGCATTCGGTATTACTGTAGCTAGAGATATTACTGAACTATATCAATCACTATCTCCAGAAAATAAATTATTATTTTTTAAAAAAATTAACGATAAATATAAGCCCAGCTTTACAAAAGTTAACGAAGCAATTGAAAATTATACGAAATCTCAAAATGAAAAAACTTTGTCTGATTTATTTAAAGTTTCTGAAGGTAAGAGAAGAGAACTTTTTAGAAGAATGAATATGGCACCAAATGGAACTGCGATTATAGTTGCGTTAAGAGAAGATTTAATAAAAATATTAAAAGACAATAAAGAACTTTCAGAATTAGATAATGATCTTAGGCATTTATTTAGAGCTTGGTTTAATCCAGGATTTCTTAAACTTGCTAAAATCACATGGGATACAAAGGCTGCAGTTTTAGAAAAAATAATTAAATATGAAAGAGTTCATCAAATAAAAGATATGAATGAACTTAAAAGAAGGTTAGGTGAAGATAGAAGGTTTTTCTCTTACTTTCATCCAGCCCTTGAAGATGAGCCTATTATTTTTGTTCAAGTAGCCCTTACAAAAGGTCTTGGTAAATCTATTCAAGAATTAATGAAGCCGACAGATAATGAAGAAAAATCTTATGATACAGCTACTTTTTATTCAATTAGTAACTGTCAAGAAGGTCTATCAAGAGTAACCTTGGGTAATTTTTTAATAAAGAGAGTGGTTTATGAAATACAAGAAGAACTACCTCACATTAAAAACTTTGGGACCTTATCACCTATACCAGGGTTTGCTGATTGGTTTACTTATTTAGAGGAAACTAAGATTAAAAATATTTTAGGCGATCTAAAAGATCAAGATGCTATCTTTTTAAAATCTCAAGACTTAAAATTAGGTGACAGTAGAATTATAAAAAATAAAGAAGCTATAACGAAATTAGTAGCTCATTACATTGTTAACGAAAAAAATGAAAAAGGACTACCAGTGAATGATGTTAGTAGATTTCATTTAGGCAATGGAGCAATTGTTGATGATATAGTTATTAATGCAAATATTTCTGAAACTGGTTTTAAAAGATCTTATGGTGTGATGGTTAATTATCTTTATGAACTTAAAAATATAGAAAAAAATCATGAAGAATACATGAACAATAACAAAGTAATCGTCTCTGATAAAATAAAGAAATATTTATAAATATATTCTTTATTTTTTAATTAAGACCCCACTTAACTTTATTCCAAATTCTTTCATGAAAATAATAAAAAAAGAGAGGAATTATTGAGCCTAACCCCAGTATTCCAGCTCCTTTAAAACTACCAGTAAAAATATACCCAAATATTACCCAGTAGATAAAAATAAAAAGTCTCCATGAAAATGTTTTAGCAACGGAACGTATTTGTTTATCTGCCATAATAAAATTAGCCTATAATAATTTTTGCTTATAGAACACATTTATATTAATATTTAACTATGACTAATAAAGTAAGTAAAAGTTTTCTAAAAGATTCTCATTTAATAGCTGAATTAAAACTATGTAGCATTCGTTTAATTGATAACGCTAAATTTCCTTGGATCATTTTAATTCCAAAACGAAAAAATATTACTGATATCTCAGAGCTTAACTCAAAAGATCAAATGTTATTAATGAAAGAAATTGTTCATTGCAGCAAGTTAATGAAAAAAATATTTAAAACAAAAAAACTTAATGTTGAAAAAATTGGTAACATTGTTCCTCAATTACATATTCATATTATTGCAAGATCTACTAAAGATAGTACGTGGCCTTTGTCAGTTTGGGTGGTTAAAGGTAAACCTTATTCAAAAGTTTTATTAGCAAAAACTATTCTTAAGATTAAAAAGTATTTTAAGGATTAAAGGGTAAGGACAGAGGTAGTTTTAGTCTCCCGCCACTACCTCTTAATCATTATGTATATGATTCGTCCCAAATTTGTTAACACGTATTAATTGAAACTAGACTTTATCAACTGCTTGCTTTACTAAATAGATAACACACCGACTCATAAATAATTAAAATTTAAATACATTGATTAAAACCACACTCTCATCATTTGCAAAATCTATTGGTTTTAACTCACAAAATTATATTCCAAAGGAAGGGGCATCCTTTTCTTTATTTAGAATTGAAGTTTTATCAGGCTTAACGGTTGCTTTAGCGTTAGTTCCAGAAGCTATTGCCTTTGCTTTTGTTGCAGGAGTTGCACCTTTATCAGGGCTTTATGCGGCTTTTATTGTTGGTTTAATTACAGCTGTATTTGGTGGAAGACCTGGAATGATTTCAGGAGCAACTGGTGCTTTAGCTGTTGTTATGGTTTCTCTTGTTATGGATCACGGCGCTCAATATTTATTTGCAACTGTAGTTTTAATGGGAATTTTACAATTACTAGCAGGTGTCTTTAAGCTTGGAAAATTTATTAGAATGGTACCACAACCGGTAATGCTTGGTTTTGTTAATGGCCTTGCAATCGTTATTGGTATTTCACAACTTAGTCAGTTTAAAACCCTTAATGCAATGGGACAATCAGTATGGATTTCAGGAAATACTTTATATTATTCAATTGGGTTTGTAGTTTTAACTATGTTAATCATTTGGTTACTGCCAAAGATTACTAAAGCAGTTCCAGCTACACTTGCTGCTATTTTAGCAACATCTGTATTAGTTTTAGTATTAAAGATTGATATTCCAAGTGTTGGAGATCTTGCAAGTGTTAAAGGAGGATTGCCTATATTTTCAATTCCAAGTGTTCCTTTAAACTTTGAAACTTTAAAAATTATTTTCCCGTATGCATTTATATTGTCTGCAATTGGCTTAATTGAAAGCTTGTTAACCCTTAACTTAGTTGGTGAAATTACCAATAAAAGAGGAGGGGCTAGTCAAGAATGTTTAGCACAAGGTTTTGCAAACACAGTTACTGGTTTTTTTGGGGGTATGGGTGGATGTGCGATGATTGGTCAATCTATGATTAATGTAAAATCAGGGGGTAGAACAAGAATTGCAGGAATAGCTGCAGCATTATTCTTATTAATTTTTATTTTATATACATCAAGCTATATTGAGATGATCCCAATTGCAGCACTTGTTGGTGTAATGTTTATGGTGGTGATTGGAACTTTTGCGTGGAATTCTTTAAAGATATTATTTTTTGTACCAAAGAGTGATGCACTAGTTATTGTTCTTGTAACTGTTGTAACAGTTTTAGAAGATTTAGCTGTTGCTGTAATTGTTGGAGTGATTGTTTCAGCATTAGTGTTTGCTTGGAAATCTGCATCAAGAATTAGAGCAGTTGAGAGACCCTCTGCTACAGAAAAGGGTGCTAAGGTGTATGAAATAGAAGGACCACTTTTCTTTAGTTCAACTGATAGTTTTTTAGAATTATTTAAACCAGAAGAAGATCCTGAAGTAATTATTATAGATTTTGCAGGATCAAAAGTAATTGATCAATCTGCATTAAAAGCCATTGAAGACATTGCTGATAAATATAATAGTTTTGGAAAAAAAGTTAAATTAAGACATTTAACTAAAGATTGTCATAGATTATTAAGTAGAGCAGGTCAGCTTGTTGTTGATAGTGATGATGATCCTGATTACGGAATTGCAGTTGATTATGATGTTAAATTAGGTATTTTTGGAAATTAACATGAGCAAAGAGATAAAAGCTGATGACGTTATTTTCAATTTCTTTAAACAAATTTGTGATGAGAAAGATGATGTTAAATGTGTAGAGCTTGGCAATAGTTGGATTAATGCAATGAAGACCAATCTTACTAACATGGAAAAAAACCTAGAAGAAGCTGATAAAGCTAAACATCAAGAAAATATAGATAGTAATATGAACCACCTTAATAACCTTAAGGATAAATCAGCTGAGGAATGGCGTGAATATGCAACTCAGTGCATGGTAGAGATCCTTGATCACAGAAGTAAATCTTGAATTTCT
>OJIG01000079.1_pt1 | contig 13706 bp, 3 predicted proteins | sample 1595431 | NCBI WGS metagenome assembly OJIG01 (sample SAMN05416742, study PRJEB24817) | seawater metagenome | isolation source: Sea water | place: Canada:Atlantic | collected 2013-07
TCTACACGTAAGGAGTCGTCGGCAGCGTCAGATGTGTATAAGAGACAGCATTTATTCCCCAGAAATCGTAGTCGGAGTCGTCTCCTTCGTCTTCATTATCTGCTGGTAAACTTTGTTGTCCAATTCTTCGGACTTTTTCCCAAAATTCTTTTAGTTTGCCGTTGGCTCTATCCGCACCCTTTGGTACGGTGTAGCCGTGTCGCTTGATTTTACTCATGATCAAGCTGACTTTCTTGTTTTTCCAATCTGCCCATTGCTCTAAGGGTTTTCCCCTATAGAGTCCGGGTCCGTCACCTATCCATGGTGTGTCTGACCGTTGGGTGAGATCGATTGGCCCGTCGAGTTCCAAAGTTGGTGATGGCTCGCGGGGTGGTGATACAATGTCACTTTCGTCACCCCCCAAGTTCGTACTTTCGGAGAGTACGATAGGTGCTTGGCGGTTGAGTCCCGGTGATGATGGAGGTGTTGTCTCGAAGACAACGCTTTCTTTCGCTTTGCGAATACGTTCCCTCCTTGCTTTTGCATCTTGACGTGCGTGTGTACCACAACAATAGTCGTGTACCTTGCCGTCATCTTCTTCCCAACATGCTTCGTTGCATTCGGGTAGATCACATGTTGCCTTGATTGCGATGTCATCTTCAATGTCATCGGCAATGTCATCCTCGAATGATTCGTCGGATGGTAGGTTAATTGGGTCATAGTGTGACCCTTGATTGCGTAGGTGAATGTCCTTTTCTTCAACCAAATACGTAACCATGTCTTGTTTGTCCCATTCTTCGATGGTGTGGTCCGAATCCCATCGGATTTTCCAGTACTTGACATTCTTGGCGTAGGCTTCTATGCGTCCCACGCACAATCCATGTCCTTCAAAGAACTTGTGGACGTTAGCCCCGATCAGTGACCGGGGATGATGATTGATCGCTTCGATTAGCCTTCTTTTCTTTCGTAGAACTTGTGAGGCGAGCGACTCTTCTTTCGGGATCGCATCTTGGATTCTTTTTCCGTTCGGGCGTAGTTGCCCATCGTATTGATCATAGATGTTCCCGTATTCGTCAACGAGCGTGACGGTTGGAGCGTCATATTTGCTTTCGGTCTCGGTGCGATCGAGCACGTCTTGTGTCGATGCATTTGCCGATTCGGCCCCTTTTCCGATGAACTTGCCAATGTCCACAATTGTGCGCAATTTCGTATCGCGTTTATGTGGTCTCGGGAAAATTGGGTTGCCGTTAGCGTCTCGTATCAGATCTGGTTCTTGGAGCCCCAGTAGTTGGTAGAAGTTGTACCCGTCGGGCATTGTAAACTCGTGATAGTTCTTGCTCGTGAAAGTTCTTTCCATTGACTTGTCGTATGGGTCGAAAAAGATTGGTACGTCGCCGATAACTCCAAGAGCTATGCCCCAGCGAGATTTCGTACGATCGATTCTTGATCCTTTAACCTTCGGGCTGTGCACGATGCACGGGCTTCCGAGAGTTACCATATGATGTAGACGATTGTCGCATTGTCGACGAGAGATTTGTCCCGACGTGATTTCCTCTAGCGGTCGGATGGCGTCGCCGTCCGAGCTGTTGATATTCCTTGCCAAAGGAAAGAGGTTGCGCAACATTACGCCTTGGTCTACCGCGTCTTCGATGAAGATGTAGGGCAAGTTTTGTTCGAGTAGTATGCTTTTGGCTACCACTTCGATTTGCTTGCATGAATTTTCCGCGTGAGCGTTTGATCTTTTGTCGTCCGGTGAACTCCACATGATGGTGATTCCAATGTTCTTGATCATCTCCATGAACTTTCTGTTCTTGTAGCTCCATTCTCCCGCCGGATCTAGCCGGAGGGATTGTATGATAGGATGTCCAAGTTTTGAGAACAGCGGATTCTTCCGTGCTGCCACGACCCAGTCTTCGATTGCTTGCGTAGATTCCGACCGTGCCTTGATGTGTAGGCATGCGAAGAATCCGCTCGCGATATCTCGAAGAACGATCGTGTACTTGTTTCCGTATCGTGATGGGTGAGACCACGTGATGGTGTCTCCTACCCATGAGTAGCCGGTTCTTGTTTCAATGAATGGGGCGTGTTTCGTCGCGATCTTGCGATGTGATCCCCGTATCATCCGGCATACGAGACAGTTGGGATAATACCCAAGGTGTCCTCGTCTCTTGTGAAGTTCATATTCCGACATTTTTCGGAATCTTGATGACTTCATTCCCGCCTTCGCCCCCTTTATGTCCGCGTCATTACGTTCGTAATCTCGGTCGCGGAAGGCTTCTATGTCCACGGGTTCGTCTCCGGTGGCATTTCTTGCGGTGTGCGGCTCATGTTGCCCTTCTTCGGCGCTTGAAAAGTTATCGTCTTCTGATGTTTCGCCTTCGGGTGATGCCGCTTCGTACTCATCATGGTTTTCCGTGTGAATATCCATGTGAGCCGTGCGTGTTGCCAAAGCTCGCATGTTTTCCGTACACGCGTGGCATTGTTCGCATTCATCTAGCGCCGTTTTGCGCGATGAATTTTCTTTGATAACGTACATTTGATCGTCCCATGGATCGATTCCGTCACGTTTCTTGTTTGATTTTCCCATAAATGCCGTGGGTAGCATTAGGAAACATTGGTTGAATTCACATCGGCACTTGTTGCCGACCTGCGCTCCGTTTATTTGATGGCGCGTTTTGTGGTACGTGATTGGTTTCACGCATGCTTTTCCTCCGTTTTGATCCGTTACAAGTGGGTCTACATATGTTGCGTAGCTCACTCGGATTGCGTTGTGGTCATGTTGTAGTCCGTGTTCCATCTTCTTGGAAGTGACGTAGACCGGTGCGCTCATGGATGATAATGCTTTCTTTGGCATTGTCGTTTCATGAATTGGCCGTGGTGCCGTTTTGGTGGGTCGGCATATCTTGGTGATGCCCTTGTTGGTCTTGTTCCGTAGTGTTCGCTGTTCCATGTTATTTCTTTGTTGCATGAACGTTTCTGCGATCTTCCCCCATTTTTCGGCGGCCTTTTTGGAATGGGCCATTAGGACGTGCATCATAAATGCACCCTTCTTTCCATTCCATGTCATGGGTAGTGTTTTGGTCACCCCCGATGCTCCGCATTTCGTAAATGCGCATGGCTTACCGGAGCTCTTGGCCGGTAGCACTACCGTGTAGTCCTCTCTTCCGTAGATGGCGGAGAGTGAAAGTAGATTTTCATTCAACGAGGCGAGCGTATCGACTTGGTGTCGTAGGTAGCCCCCTTGTTGTTGGCCTTGCCCTTGTGCATCTAGCACATATAGGTGGCCGGTGCCGCGGATACCTCCGCGCACCTTTTCATTTCCTTGGAATCCTGATACCAAAACGGGTGATTCGAATCCGTCGGCGAGGAATTCCTCGGTGTTGGTCTTGAGAAGTGTGGATGCACAACCCGTGTCGACCATAATTGAGATGATTTTGTAGTCCGGTGACTCATAATCATATTTTCGCTCACGTAAGCCGTGAGCTTGTCCGCGGTCACTCCTTTTGGCCCCCATTTGGAAATCCACGAGTGGATGAGAGGTAGGTAGTGCGAGATCTTGACTTGTCTTGCGTCGAAGTCCCTTGTAGTCGGACACGGAACTTTTGTTCCGTTTTTGGTGATTTCTAGCCGGCATTGCGCCGAACTGTTTTTCATTTGGGTCGTGCCCCACACTATCTATGTGGATAACTCGTACGACCTCCGCTAGGATGTTCTCAAGTTCTTGCATTGAGACATCATCTTTCCGTGTAACTTGTTCCGGAGATTCTTGAAAGTTGGTCTTGTCGTAAGGCCTTCCTTTATATTTTCCTTTGTTCGCACGGTAATTGTTATGCTTCGCCCTAGATGGTTTAGGAGCATGGTATGGCCGCTCCTTCCGTTGCTCGTGAGAGTTCGGGTTGGAGGTGCGTCCACCGTGAGTCCTTTCCATTTTATGGTTTCGCATAGTCTTTACCTTGCTTTTATGGCGTGAAACTTGTTGCTTGCGGCTTGCTCGTTGCTTTTCTTTCCAAACTTTTGTTGCTTGTTGCCGTTGTTGCCATACTTGTTTACGCCGTGGTCCATGTGATGTGTAACCGTCATATGGTTCCGTAGTTTGATTCCGTACATCCGTGAGGATTTTGTCCGCCATTTTGATTGCGTCCGATTTAGGGATTTTATAAAGCGTGGATGGGTAGTAGCCTTGCACATCCACTTTTGTGGCGTGCGCTCCTACGTCCAATTTTGCCTTACTTTCCTTCGCTTTAGATCCTTCGATCGGTTTCGAGACCTCCCGCGCAGCTAGGTTCCCACTAGTGGGCGTTCCTGAGCGCAGCTGGGATAATCTTGATGCCGATTTTAAGAGCTTGTAATCAATATCCGTAGATTTTGATCGTGTTGCGATGGGTTTTCCTTCATCGGTCCACCAATGGTGGCTTGGAATCTTAGTGCCGTCATGCATGGTACGGCCTTTGTCTTCATGCATTGCCATAAGTGCGCTTTCCCGTGTAGTGTAACATCCCCACTTGTTGCTTCCGTCGTCCGTTCCCGCCGTCCGTGCGGGTTCCGTCTTTAACTTGTCCATGTCGACTTCTTTTGTTGACTTGATTCGGATTTTGATGCCGTCGGTAGTTGTAGTGGTTTTTGATGTAACTTGATTTTTCGAACTTTTCTTGAAAGTTTTGTCGCATTTTTGTCGGACATGCATAACCCGACTGTGCGCCGAAGGATTATTCACAGAGCGATTCTGTTTTGATTTACCTGTGACACCCTCCATCTGATGCGCTTGGCTTGTCGTTCCGCGCCGGCTGATCCTGTGGCGCGCGCTGGGCGCCCCTGCAGCGTCGCGGGAAGCATTCCCGGGAGAACAGGTCTGCCATCTTCCCGTTGTCTGTGCTGCGCGTCCTGTTTTTCGGGTCATAATGACTTTTGTCTGGTCATTTGCACCTTTTGTATCTTGGATTGCGTCTGCCTGCAGGGATTCCCTGCATAACAAATCGTCGTTTTGCGCGCGCGGCTGCTGGGCAGGCTCGGTGTCGTGCTCGACTTCTTCGCGCTCCGCTCCGCGCGTGCGCTCGGCTGCGCTGCTGGGCGCTGCCAGCTGCGTCTTGCTGCCGCTGCTTGTCTTGTTGCTGTCCTGCACCGTGATTGCCACGTCTTCTGCTTGCATGTCAGTGCTTGCCTGCACCTCCATGCCGTCGTCCATTTCGCAGATAGTATGCAGGCTTATGCCTGCTTGTCCATCTGTAGCAGTCATACAATGTATGCTGCGTTTTGACATATTTAATGACATTGTCATTGCTTTGACGGCCACCGCGTAATCTGCGGCCCCGTCCGTGTTGAAACCTGGCTCCTTTTGAGCCGGTTGTCTTGTGCGCTGCCGCGTTGCTCTTGTCCCTGTTTCAGGGGTCGGTGTGTTGCCGTATTCGTTCGGCATGGGAGTCTTGACTCCTGCGGGCGGCTTTTCGTCGGTACGTTTTGCTGGCGTAGTTTGGCCCCTTGGCCACGCGCCTGCTGCTTCCGCTCGTGTTCGCATGTGCGTGTGTCGGCTTCTGCTGGCCGCCGCACTGCTTTTGTTTCCGCCTTGGCGTACTCTGTCTTGTGCCCTCACATTGTTTTGGGGCTTTGCCTTCCAATGGCATTGTGACCTCTTAATCTCTGCCTTTTGGCAGGATGGTTTATCACTAACCACGTTAGTGGTTTTATTGCGCAGGCTTCGCCCGCGTTGCCACGGTGTGGTGGCCTTGTGCAGCAGTTGCTTTTCTTGCCTCTGCACTGCGCGCTCTTGCTGGAGCGTCTTCTTGTTTGCGGCTCGGGTTCTTGCTTGCTTCTGCTTCTCCGCTGCCGCCTCATTTTGTTGCATCCTTTCTTGGATGTCTTTAGATCGTGTTGAATAACACGGCGTGCTTGCCAGTCCCAGGGTGTTTTGCATGTATTGGTGCATTCCCCTTGGTACTTTTTCTTGGTCTGCTCGCATGACTGAATTTTCTATTGTTTTCAGCATCTTTTCCACTTGCTTAAGTATTGTTGGTTCGGTGCCGCCCCCAGGTTGTTCCTGGTTCTTCGTGGCGCGAGCTTGACTCTGCGGCCGACGGCCCGATTCGCTCCTTGCCCGATTGGTCTTCGGCTTGGAGTCAGGGTGCTTCCTTGGCGCCCTGTGGTGCGTTTCACGCCCACTTCCCCGACTTTGGGGGTAATTATTCTTGTATTGGGGTTTCCCCCCATCTTTATTCCATTTGGGCCTTTCATTGCCCCTTGTCTTGGCCTTGTAGCTTGGCTTGGCATTGTACTTTGGCCGTGATCCTCCATTTCCCGTGTGCCTTGTTGGCTTCCCCGGGTATCTGTTCCGCGCCTTGTTTTCTAGCGCGTTAATATCAAAGACACTGTCTGTCCGATATATGTGCGTAGAGGATCGCCTGTTTAGGTCGACGTTTGTGAGTCGAACCTTTTGGCTTGTTTGTTCCACTGCTGAGAGGAATGTTAGTAATTCCCCTATGCAGTCTTCTGGATCAGCTCCGATAGTTGGTTCCAGAAATGGACTTAGAAACACTGTGTACAGAGATGATTTCTGTATGAGTGTACTTCCAATGTCCGTAATAATTTGCCATGGTAACTTGCATTTGAGCATCTTTGCTTTGTCCAGCAATTTTCGTAGGTCGGCTATGCTCCGTTCCACTGGCTTGACTGATGCAAATTCCCTGTATGCTTCAGCCACCCTCTTTTTAAGGGCACACATTTCTGAGAATGTGCATTGTTCGTGATAGTATAGTACGGCTGCCACGATTGACAGTCCGTCACCATCACGTCCTTCCGTCACGACCGTGTTGCTTCCAATTCCAGCGTTGCTTCGTAGCCCCAAGTATGATTTGACCGTTGTATCTTGGTGGCTCTTGAGTAACTTGTATAAGTTTTCATTTTGCCTGTTGAATTGCTCGTCGTAATGCTTTGTTGTGCTGTGCCCGAGGTACTCGGCGCTCAGCATGTTCGGCGGCGTCCAGCGTATTTGAGAGAGTACGTCTCTGTCCTTGCCGTGCTCCTCGTAGTTTTTACCCATTAGCTCAGCTAGTATTGGTGCTAGAGCTGAGTTTGTAACTGGGTACGCCATCATATGGCGCTCAATTTGTTTCCTGAAATTGATTCCCGCCTGCATTGAAGGTTTGTTTCCAACCCCTGGGGGTATTTTAAACATAACCTTGGTGTCCATTTGGCTTGTTTCTTCTTTCTCACATACATGAATCTTATATTCATGTGATATGAAGGTTCGTACTTGTCGTTGAATACTTTTCTTCATCCTTGTCATTGATGCCAGTGCTGATTGTACTGCACGTACTTCTCTGTTTGCTGATGGCATTGTAAAGGATGACCCTGATACGTTCAGGTGGTCGTCTTCTTCAGCATCTTCTGTGCCGTTTCTTTGTCCTGGTGCAGGTGTTAGGTTTCCCACGTCACCAGGTGACGACTGCGCACTTTTAGGTGCGAGTATGTTTGCTGCTTCTGCAAACATTACTTCGCTTTCTTTTTCAGAAAGCTCGTGTTCTTTCTGTTCTGCATCAGAAAGTCTTTTGAATAATTTGTTGAGGGTTTCAATCTGCCGTCTGCATGTGTCGCTGCTTTGTAGCAGGCGACCACGCTGTGCAGTTGTGCCCGTTGCGCGTCGGAGGAGTTGCGTCGGGGTGAGTGCCCCGCCCGCCATTCCTTGTTTAAAGTTAGCGGCATAGCCACTAAGTGATCCGATCTGCCCCCCCATAAGCTGAATGGCTTGGGGGCTTGGTTGTAGTAGAAAGTTGGCCCCACTGGCCTGACCTTCTTCTAGCTGCGCTATGCGCTCTAGGAGCTTTTGCTCCATTGTTGAGGGCGTGCCGTGAGCCTCTGGCTCCGGCGTGCCCCCTCCACTAAAGTGACTACGTGTGTTCATTGCTGACACAGGTGTCGGTTATAATTAGCTGGAGGAGGTCGTTTGCGATGTTGTTGTCTACGGCTGGCTTGTCCCAGTTAAGGGGGGTTTATCGCCCCAATCGTCCGTGCTACCGGCTTGTATTTGCGTGTTAATAATAAAGTCTAGTTAAAGACTCTCTATTAATTTAATCACGCGCCGCGCTTTGTTTTTCTACCGCTGCTCTACTGCCTATGGCCAGTATAGCGCGTTATTGTAGATGTCTTGTTGGGAAGGTGTGTGTAGATTAGTATAGTGAAATAGAAATTCTATTTCAGTAATACAATGCTTCACACGTCTTGCCTTCCTTGCGCGCGCTCTCGTGCGAGCGCCCCGCCTTCTTTTAGTTGTGCTCCTCCGGATGTTGTCCGTGATTGTAGGAGGCCGCGATATTTCTATCGCCGCTCGCCGTTAGCTCGTAGTACCCGTCCGTGTACTCGATGGAGTCACCGTAGTGCCCCGCGAAAATTTCTTCCGCGTCGTCGTCTGAGACCACGCTGTTGTATCTCGGCGTCTCGAGGAGGTCGGGGAGGGAGTCGCTGTTGGTCTCCCAGTCGTCGTTCGGGGACCAGTCTGGGTGCCTTGGGCTGTCGGCCGCGGCCGGGTCTGCTGTCGTGCGGTAGCACGCAGTTTCTTCTGCGGCCTGCCCTTGGGTTAGGTCGATTACGGTCGGCGTTCGAGTGAGGTCGATCGTCGTGAGGTCGATCACGTTAGCTGCAGATCTTGTAGTGGTCGTGCCGGCTGCCGTGCTCGTTCGTGCCGGCTGTGACGCTCGTGCCGTTCGTGTCGCTCTTGCCCTCCGTGCCGTCAGTGCGGCCCGTGCTGACCTTGCCCTCCACGCGTCGAGGATGTCGGCGTGTGCAAGACGCTGATCAGGGTCGTAGCGCGCGATCGTAGGCGAGTCTTGTAGTTGTTGAGCCAGCGCCTGGTCTGCTTCGTTGAGGGGTCTCCGTGCTGGCCGGATTCTTCCTCTCCCAACCCGCCTGCCCCGGATGATGTTGTGCTGAGTATACACTGGGTGTCCAGTGGTCAGCACAGTTTTTGTCACCACACAAAGGTGTGGTCTATGGTATTCTAAACCCGTTACCAGAGGTCCAATAACCGCCGCAAATGTACAGGGTTTGATCCCCTGCAGTCAATGCGAGTAAGCTATGATACAGTTTTCGTATTTACGTATACTAATAACGTGTATTACCGCTGTGTGTGTGTGTGTGTAATATGTGGCCCACGGCCTGTACTGGTTAGAGTACGGTGGCCGTCTAGAGGTGAGCTCGGTGTCGAGCTCGTCGCCGTAGTGTTACGGCTCAGTTGCGTAGTGGTTGTCTATCTACCAATCCACAAGATTCGTGTGGCAAAATATACTGTGCTAGATGCTGTACGCCCGGTGCAGCCTTATATAGGCGATGTGCGACCCAGTCGCACTGCCTAAAATGTGATTCTATAGAACGCGGGAACTTTTGTAATTGCAAAATTACTTTCCCGGGCTAATTTCAATAGAAATAAAGGTTTCCTTTTCCGGGTTAAAACTTTCTACCGATAGTAGGGTCTCGGGTAGAAAAGGAATTTGTTATCGCGAAAACTTCGCGGAACAATTTTATACAGTTGTGGCTCCCAAATGTATAATATTAATCCGTCAATGACCTGACCTTAACCGGGAGTCGTGACTCTCAGGTTTTCCGGTCCGTCTCAGATTATTTAAGGTCTATTTGAACTTTATGTCCAATGTTGCTCAAGTTGAACACTTGTTCAAAATGAGTCTTGAAAATGTCTTTTAAGGAATCTGTTAATTCCTCGAATAATGTTAGAGTGTTGACTATCTACTTATCTACCAATGACTAGTGATATACTAGGTGGTATACTCGTACTTGGGAGGCTGATCCTCCGGTTCCCGATGTATACTTGGATCTGGTGCTAAGACTCTAGAGGCCTTGCCTCGGGTCTGCACGTTCGATCTTGCGATGGCCCCTTGTGGGCGTCCAGTCTTTAACTGGAGTGATCTGGTAGGGAGACTTCCTGTCTCAGTATGGTAGAGGAGCTTCCTTGCTCCGTGTAGTGTAGGGAGGGTTTCCAACCTCGTCGACCCCGTTCTTAACGGGGGTGGGTACGTAGAGGAGCTTCCTTGCTCCGATGTATTATGGCTCGATAGGCCAATACCTTAGTACCCGGGTGGTCAAAATCAATTACCTCGAAGAGGATTTTATTGATTACTCGCCTTGGCGAGACTTTACAAATCTAACAAAACAGAATTGTTTTAAAAATTCTTGTTTTGGTGAACAATCTTTGGCCTTTAAATACTCCGAGCGTTTCGTTTTTCACTTCTCATTCTCCGAGCATTTCGTTTTCCAGCCTTCCGTCGTTCAATCGGTGTGTCGCGTAATTCGATAGTCTATTCGATAGTACGTGGGAGCCTCCTCGGGTTCCTAACGTCGTCGTTTCGGTAGCGCGCGGAGCCTCTTGGGACCCCTATCGTTGTGGGCACCGTGGGCCCTAACGTTTCCGATTCCATCTTGAACACTTGTCGAACACTTGTCTTGGACGTCTAAGTTTCCCATAGAGATAGGAACACTTGTTCTTTCCGTTTTTCTTTTCCGCGAACACTTGTCAATCATATAGATTAACAATAATAATTCTTGCTTCTCCGTTTTCTATTCCGAACACTTGTCATTTCAATCATGAACACTTGTTCATGAATAATTTCCCCCTCGTTATCTCGTATTGTAGTCCTCGTGTAGCACATTACTCAAATCAGATAAGTATCAGTATGATAAGTATCATCTTAAGAGTTCTCGTTACCGTCATCTCACAACGCACCCCCGCAAGAAACTGGGACTAGGACATGTACAATATGCCCTAGTTCTTGATTTTTGCTTTTGTGAGTAGTGGTGAAAGATTTGGTGTAGAGTGGCTACCGGGACCACCGGTAATTACTCGATATTCTTCGGTGGGGTTTCTTGGTGTAGTCCGGCATTGCCCTTTACGACTTCCCCGAGACGGGTGAGATCGATGGCGGGCACCGCTTTCGTGAACATGTCCGAGTAGTTGGACTTGGTATCCACGCGGCGGGTAGACGTGTGACCTTCTTTGACGGCTTCTCTTGAGTAGTGGTAGTCCAGCAGGTAAAACTTGTTTCCGTTGGTGACCATCTCTTGTTGGCTGAGTAGCGTCGCTTGATCGTTGTCCCCCATCATTGGAGTAGCGTCTGGGATGTACTCTCCCAGTTTCATTTCTTGAAGTAGTTGGCGCATCCACATAACCGCTTTGGTTGCGTGTGATAGAGCCATGTACTCGTTGTGTGACGATGATATCCCCACGTGGTTATGCTTCTTCGAGTTCCACTCGATCGGTCCATTCATCAGCGTGATTACCCAACCGTATTGGGCCTTCCCGTCTGTAGGATCCGCCTTGTGACTTGAATCGTAGTAGCATTGTAGGTAGTTGCATCCGTCAGCTCGATACCTGATGCCCTCTTTCCTTTTGTGGTACATGTATGATAATATGCGGCATGCGCAATCCCAAGCTCTTTTGTTGGGTTTTGACATGAGTCGGCAAACTTGTGCCGTGCCGTACATACATTCCGGGAAACAGTTGCGGGCCCCCCATAGGCATGCTCCGGCGATGTTCTGGAACCCTTGTGCTAAGTAGTACTTGTGTTCCTGATCCGAAGCCGCGTCTTGCCCCATGTAGAGAAATTCTCCTACGGGCATGGGTGTTGTTGGTACCGTCTTCTTCATTTTATCTTGGTAGAGCTTGTAGGTTTCTTCCAAGAAGTCGGGTTGCGTTAGGTTGATGGAAGGTACATTTGGTTTGACTTCCTCCATTTCGCGTTGGATCCCGAGCATGAATCGAGGATTGCCGGAGGTGATCTCGAACTCTTGTCTGTATTGTTCTTCGATGAACTTGAGTTCCTTGAGGTCTGCTCCTGCTAGTTCGATGTCGTCCACATGACTTACCACATAACTTTGTACTCCCTTAGGAGAAGTGAGTATGGTTAGGCATGGGTCTTGTCGGGCTTGATGATACCCCCATTTGAGGGTGTGTTTGAAGTGTCGCTCCATCCACTTTTGGCGGAATTCCGCCCAACGGAATGCACTTTGTGGGCATCCGTAAATCATTTTCTTGAGAACTCCCATGAGTTCCTCGCCCGTTTGTGGGTGATACCGCCGCAGTCCTACTGGGTACCTTAAAGGTATCCTTTCGTGGAGTGGTGCGGGTGCCCAGAGATAAGCCGTGTTGATGTCGAAGACCACGCGGTGAAGCTTCTTGTGCGTTATGATCGCTTGAAGTAGCCGGTTGGTCGCCAATGTCGGTGCCGGTGCGAACGTAGTGTGAAAGTGTTCGCCGTATCTCATATATTTCTTGTGCCCTTGAACAACTTGCCTTGCTTTGAACTTCTGTAGCGTCCCGTCGGGAAGGTACTTGACGTCGAAGATTAGGCGCATCGGCACGGGTGAGTGCGTGATGCCCATTTCTCTGATCTCGCTCAGTGTTAGGTCGTGTTGAATAGCGTGTCGCTTATCGAAAGCGTCTAGCTCCTTGATCACGGCTTCCATCCACTTTTCCCGATCCTCTCGGGTGAATATCTTTTGGAAGTCGTCCGGCGCGATGATTTTACCCGTAAGAGGGTGTATGATGCCGCCGTTGATGGTGTTGGGCTTGTCCTCCGATTGAAAGAATCTTCGAATAAGGTCTTGCCTTGTTTCGGATTCGTTATCGTTGTTCGATCGGTAGGCTTTACAATCTAGCTCATGCATGCCGTTGTGGGCCATGTAAGCTTGTTGTGCGTCAATCTTGTCTGGTATCTCCGTTACGATCCGTCCGATCTTGGTGAGGTAAGCGTTCATACTTTGAACTTGTTCGAATTGTTTCTTGGTAATGGCTTCGTTCTCATCTTTCGTTTCTTGAATCGTTGATCTTGATTGGTTGAGTAGTACTAGCCTTTCCCATTCTCCACCTTGTGGACGTGGGAATGCTTGATTAAACCCGATTAGCTTGTTTTTACTTGCTTGCGGTGATGCGTTCACCCCCCAAGGGTTAGCGAATTTTACTCCGTAGACCGGTGATTTGGGATTTTCCATGAGTGACCATGGTCCCTTGTTAATTCCATTTTCGCCGTAGGTTTCTCCTAACCAGTAGTAGTACGTCTTTTGGTCGGCTTCCTTGATGATGCCCATGTTTCGGCATACGTCGAGCCATGTAATCTTGACGTAGGTTGGAGTCATGTAGAACGCCAGTTCTGATGTATCCTTGAGGTATGTCGGCATTTGAAATTCTTCTATCTCCTTGCCCGCACTCGCCGCATCTTGCACGTGAAGACTTGTGTTAAGTTTCGTGTTTGATTCGTCGATGCCGGGTTTAGATACCATTCCCGTTTGAAGTACCTTCATAGGGGTTTGATTCCCTTGAGCCGCGTCGTGCGCGGTCTCAAGTTGTGTAATGCGCTCGTTAGCGCTTAGTGTGGGTGTGTTGTCGGGTTCAGGTTCAGTAGTCTCCTCCCGTTGCACCCCCGAAGTGTTGTATCCTTGGATACTTTTGACATTCGGTTGTCTTCTTTCTTGTACTAGTTGTACTTTCTTGCGTCTGTTTGCAGATTCTTCGCAAACGTTTTCGTCGTTCGGATATAGATTTGGCCCATATGCGTAGTCATGTGGGATCATTTTCCGTTGGATCTTGTGTCCGTATGGCACGTTCGTTGATTTTATCGGCCCGAGGCCGGTCATTCGTTCGTCCATGAGAGCGTACGCAGATCGTTCTGTCCTTTGTAGGGTTGGGTCTGTCTCTTATACACATCTCCGAGCCCACGAGACTCCTGAGCATCTCG
>OJIG01000086.1_pt1 | contig 12994 bp, 4 predicted proteins | sample 1595431 | NCBI WGS metagenome assembly OJIG01 (sample SAMN05416742, study PRJEB24817) | seawater metagenome | isolation source: Sea water | place: Canada:Atlantic | collected 2013-07
CAGTTAAAGAATTTACCATTATCATCACCAATATCAGCATAAGTCGTCTTGCCTTGCATCTGGATAGACACTGTAGGGGGATCAATCTCTTTTAATGAGATGTTGTCGAATTCAAAATACCCTGAATTGGCACCGCTAAAAGAACCCAAATCAATACGCAGGGTGGAATGTGTGGCTTTAAAATGATAAGTTCCACTAGGTTGATTATCACCGTAATAACCGCCGCTATATGTATTACGTGCTCTGTGCACTGAACTAATTGATCCGGATATACATTCAATTGTTATTTGGTAATATGAACCTACTGTTACATCCAAATCAGTCGTTACTCCACCATAAGTGTTTATACTACCATCTCTTGTCACTCTAAGTCTACCATTCACTATGGAAATGGTATTACCACTAAGTACAGTCCATAGTGAAAGATCACTTGTTGAAAAATCACCATTAGTAATCAATTCAGTTCCTGTAGTTTCAACATAGTCGCTAATAGCAGGCCAAGGCATCTTAGCTGCAGAGACTGTTAGTATATCTGCCGCCCTTGTTGCACTTCCTCCGTTTGTGGGGATGTAGCTTGATGAGGTTGATCCTAGTTCTAGTTGTGCGCCGTAGACAAGGATACCCGAAGTGCCGTCACCAACAAACGCTTTAAGCCCATAAGAATGAGGGGTGAATGTTCCCGTGTCAGAAGCACCTACAAAATAGTATTTCTCACCATTTCCGCTTATTGTAACTCTGTAAAAAGAACCTACAGCCTCAACTGTACACGACTTATCTGTTTGTGCGCCATTCGTGTACGTTGCTGTTTTAGTGCCATTAGATAAGTCAATAACAACACCGTAGTAATCCGATGTCCAATGCGTCCCAGTATTTACTGTAGCAAAGCCGTAACCAGCAGAAGCAACGTAAACAGAGAATGAGTAATTATCAGCCGCATTTTGCAAATTTGCAGTAAACAGTTGGTTATGATTATTATATTGGGCGTCTGGAATAAGTTTGTCTGCGTTTAATGTTCCGTCAGGAGACAATCCAGCATTTGTAGTAATAGTACTTCGGGTTTTTATCCAACTTGAATTGGTGTAGTCATTACTATACGTCACAATGTTAGTCCGAGCTTCACTCTCGTGGAGGATGCCTTCGTTAACCCAAGCTGAACCACTCCAGACGTGATGACCTAGCCTAGGAACACCACTGCCTACAGTCACAACTAATCCAGAGCTGTTTGTCATTGTAGCACCACTTGCTCGAGAATGGTTTATACTATTAGCAAATGTACTATCATTACCGCTATTTCTATAATAACTATTCACAAAATCAAATGCTAATGGTGGGGTTTTTCCATTAACTATTAATGCTGAGGCTGAGTATATGTAAGCACTAGAATTAATATTACCAACAACATCTAAGTTACCAGCCGGATCTAGTTTCATTTTAGTTACACCTTGAGTTGCAAAGAGTAAAGAACCAGATGCTTCGGTAATTGTCCAATCACCTAGGTCTACAGTAGTAGCATTAACAGTAGTAGCTGTGACATCACCTGTTATAGTTAAGTCAGTTGCGGTAGCAGCGGCTATACGGGCATCTGCTCGGTCATCTGTAAAAAATAAATTTTTACTACCTTCTGTTAAGTCATCACTATTTGATGACCCGGCTTGTTGCCAAGCCGAACCATCCCAAATATACAGGATGTCTGTATCAGTAGCAAATGCCTGGTCGCCTGCATTATTTCCTGTGAGTGGTAAATATGTGCTGTCATCGTATACTGTAACTTTGGCAATAACTGCGCTACCATCTGCTACAACTAATTCTGCTGTACCAGCTACTTCACGAATCTTGTTTTCGAATGACGGAGTATTTTCCACATACGTGGCCAAGTCCTGTGGTACAAATTTACCACTTGCAGTGTCATACACCAGACACATCTGATTAACAAGACTTGGAATTGGTCTTAGTTCAACTGGTGTGGCGTGACCTTCTTGTGTGTGCTGGAAATAAACAACATAATTTCCGTTGATGTTTGTTTCAACAGCCAAATCCTTGACAGTAATCTCACCTCTCATTGCTGAGTGGTTTCCACATTGATAATAAAGTGTATCAGGTGCGTCAGCAGGCACAGTAAATGTTATACTGCCAGTATCATTTCTGCTTCCAGTTACACCACTTGTGTATTCACCAAAATAGGTGCCAGCACTAAAATTAGTACCATTGTCTGTTGTGAAATAAAACGGATGCCCACTGGCTGTAATATTAATAGTGTACGTTCCACCACGGTAAAACGGTCCCAGATTTGGATTATAGCCGCTAGCATTACCACTAAATGTATAACTGCCACTGACAGTGTTAGTTACTGTATACGATACACTTGGGGGTGTTAAGCTAGGAGGGATAATGGTGGTTGGTACATTAACTGTAATGCGCTGTACGTCTGTTGCGGCTCCGTCATTGATACTTGGATGTGTGTCGCTAATTGGTCCAGTACTGGTTGCCCAACTAACCAAGTTATCACTACCTGCACTTTTGATCCACTTCAAAAACAAACCGTGCGTTTGTGTCATACTTCCGTAGACATCATATGCTGCGAAGTTATTAACTACATATGTGCCTTGTTTATATAACGGAACATTTAATTCACCTGAATTGGTAATAGTTCTACGAGCATATGGAAGTGTACTCTGTTCCCAAGTCCATTTCCACATGATGTCTTGACTAGCTTCTGGCGCAGCAACCTGTATCTCAAGTACTTCAGGTGCAATTGTTAAATTAACATCTGGAGTATTTGGACTATCAATTGCGCCTGCGATAACTGTGCCACTTATGGTTAAATTACGTGTTTCATCACCGTCTAAATCTGATGTTTGACTTTTATAGTCAACTAAATTTCTTACTCTACTCTTACTCATACTGGCATGTACCTTATATCTATACTTTGGCTAGTTAGTGGCGCACTACCAAATGTTAATGTTGTTCCGCTAATACTATAATCAGCTGGTGGTAAAATACTACCATCTAATACTACTAGTACACTATTTATTGTGTGTCCACTAGCAATTGTATATGCGGTTGTAGTATTATCACCTGTATACTGGTTACTAGTATATGTTAAATTTAATTTTGCATTTGTTACGCTGTCATTAGGTGGTGTAGTGTTGTTGAGTGGCAAGCCCAAATAGCGCACATAAATTCTTGCGTTAAGAGCTGGTACGCCTGCAAATGTTAATGTGGTACCACTAGTTGTATAATTTTCAATTGGTTCTTGTATAACATTTTCTACCATTACTAGCAGTGCTTGCGCAGTTCCTGGATCGTTGTTTAGAGTAAATGCGGTTGTTGAATTGTCGCCAGTAAATGTCTGACTAGCATAAGCAGCTGATGAAATTTTATCAGCTGTAATTGTACCATCTTGTAATTTAGGTCCTGTGATGCTGTCATCTGCTACTGTACCAACTGCTATACCTATACCATATCCACGAACTTCTACAACTTGTCCATTAACTGGGGTACCACCTAATGTAAGAGTTGTACCTACTACTGTATAGTTACTAGCACGTTGAGGAACGCCATCAATAAAAACTTGTATCGCATTTTTACTTCCAGGATCAGTACTTAAAGTAAATGCGCTTGTTGAACCATTTGCTGTAAATTCTTGACTAAAGACATTTGTTGGATCTAACATTGCGCTTGTGATAATACTGTTAGGTATTTGTGAAGCTGCAATTTTTCCAGTTAAATCTGTAAAGTCTGCCGCCGCATCTCCAGGAATAAATTTACTATTGGCATTATCCCAAACAAGTACTTGATTATTAGTTGGTGCCGCTGTAGTAATATCTACATCAGTTAAGTCATCAATACTAGCTGCCGCAATACGAGCATCTGCTCTGGCATTTGTGTAATATAAGTTTGTGCCTTCAGATAAATTAGTTGTTGACTTAGCTGTGAATCTTGTATCAAACCTAGCATCAGTATAATATAATTTTGTACCTTCTGCTAAGTCAGTTGTAGTTTTGCTACTAAGATCTAAATTAGCACCTACTTGTAATGCTATACGAGCATCTGCTCTGGCATTTGTGTAATATAAGTTTGTGCCTTCAGATAAATTAGTTGTTGACTTAGCTGTGAATCTTGTATCAAACCTAGCATTTGTATAATATAAATTAGTTGAACCTTCACTTAAATCATCTGTGTCAGCTGCAGAAATGCGAGCATCTGCTCTGGCGTTAGTATAGTATAAATTAGTTGTACCTTCACTTAAATCATCTGTGTCTTTTGATGTGAAAGCAGTATCAAAGTCACTTTGACTAAAACTATCTCCAGGAATAAATTTTCCATTTGCGTTGTCCCATACAAGTGCTTGATTGTTAGTTGGAGCTGTTGTAGTAATATCTACATCACCAAGATCGCCTACGCTACGATTACTTAAACTAGTTACTGTTCCAGCACTACCACTTACATTTCCAGTAACATTGCCTACTAAATCAGTAGCCAAGTCTTTATTCATTGTCCAACGGTCACTTGCGCTTACATATGTGAATGTAGCACTTGCTCCGTCTATGGTTATTCCTGCGCCGTTTGCTGCGCTAGCATTTGCAGCACCACTTGCTAGTGTTAAGTTTAAATCATCTACACTAACTGTTGTACTATTAATAGTAGTGGTTGTACCATCTATTTGTAAGTCGCCTGCGATAACAACTTTACCTGTATTGTCTCCAACACCTGCTGGATCAATTGTTAATACTGCTGGGCCAGCTATATAACCTGTGGTGGTAATATTTCCAAAGGTTACATTATCTGTAGTGCGTACTGTTTGGTCAGCATCACTAAGATCAGTAATACTAGCGGCTGCTATACGAGCATCTGCTCTGGCGTTAGTATAGTATAGATTTGTACCTTCTGTTAAGTCAGTTGTAGTTTTACTACTAAGATCTAAATTAGCACCTACTTGTAACGCAATGCGAGCATCTGCTCTAGCATTTGTATAATATAAATTAGTACCTTCTGCCAAGTCTGTTGTACTATGATTTGATATACTGCTGGTTGTACCAGTAACATTACCTGTTAAATTACCAGTAACATTAGTAGTAATAGTTGATGGTAATCCAATTGTAATAGTCTGTCCACTAGCGGCTGTTTCTATTTCATTAGCAGTTCCTGAAATAGTAAATGTTTGACTATCTAAATCTACGGCACCTGTGCCAGAATCACCAGCAATATCTAAATCTGCGGCAGTAACAACAGAATCTACATATGCTTTAGTAGCGGCATCCTGTGCTGAAGTTGGATCTGTAACATTAACAATTTTGTTACTAGCCATATCTAGTTCGCCTTGTAGTGTTACATTACCACTACTATCAACTGTAATTAGATCATGGTTTTCAATACCAAGTAATTCTAGACCAACTAAATCAGCATCGCCAGTTAGTATTACTTCAATTGTGTCATTTGATCCAGGCGTTGCCAGGAATGTAATAGCACCAGTTACGCTGTTTAATGTAAAGTCATCTGTTAAACGAAGTAAAATACCATTTAAAAATACAAGTACTTTTTGTACACCTGGAGAGTTAGTTTGGAAAACAGTAGTAGAGCCATCACCTACAAATTGTCGTAATACAAACGCAGCTTGTGCGCCACCAGTTGTAGTTGATATCCAAGCCGAGCCAGTATATATTAGTAAGTCTAGCGCATTTACACTATCATACCAAAGGTCACCTGAATCAGGATTAGCTGGTGCTGATCCTTGGTACGCACTTGGTCTATCAAATTCTAATAAACCAAATCCGTTTGTTTTTAGATATGTTCCATCAGTACCATCTGATTCTGGTAATCTATATCCACCACTTAGTACTCTGCCACTGCTTGTATATGCTGAAAAACCTGTTGTACCATTTATACTTGTAGATAAACTTTGGTCACTATAAAGAGCAATTGTACTTGCTGATAATACATCAACATAATAGTTATTACCATTAAGTTGTGTAGTGCCAGTTATATCTTCTATTGTAATTAATTCGCCGTCTATTAATCCGTGACTACCTGTAGTTGTAATAACTAGTGGGTTTGCTAAACTTATGCCACTAATATCAATACTGTCAGGAGTAATAGCAAGTCCAGCAAATTCTGGTTTACTATCATGAAATAGTTTCTGCCCAACACTTAATGGACTTCCAGATGTTCCTGCGCCTATTATTGTGTCGTCTGTGGAAACTATAGTTAATGAATTGTTACTAAGAGATTGTAGACTTTGATCAAAGTCAGACAATACGTCAGCAAGATTATCACTTGTACTATTTGTAAATGCGGATGTATCAATAGATACAGTATCTTCATTTACTGTTATTTGACCTGTTGATGTATCAACACTTAACCCTGCGTCTGCGTAGAACCATTGTCTAGTTCCATTAATATCACTACCAAATAAGCCACGTGAACTACTGTGTGCGCTAGGCACACCTGCGTCTGGTTCGGCATTATTTAAATCTAAATATGAATAGCGGTTTGCGTCAGCGTTTGTGCTGGCAACTTTTTTTACTCTTCCACTTAGTAGTGATAAATTGTTGTTACGCATTTAATGATTCCAATACACTTAATGTAAGTTTTAATGTAGTATTAGCACTTGCGCTTGTTTTTATACTGTCACCTGCTTCTAGTACTAATTTACCAGTAAGCAATGATCCAGCATCTGATCCAGGAATTGTATAATCCTTTACAAGTTCTGTTTCTGTTGTAGCACCAGTATCATAATGACTAAATGTCACTGTTGCGTCTGTTCCAGTAATATTAGCAACTTGCGCCATTAATATGATACCAGTGAACCCAACTGGTGCTGTATAAACTACTGTATTAGCAGTTGTTATGCTGTATGTTTTTGTTTTAAAAATATTTAATGGAGTTGCCATAATATTATCCTTCGATTGCTAGTATGTATGGTGTTAGCACGGCAAATAACGATCTATCAAAAGTGTCACCTTCAATAGTACCAGCACTCGCATTGATTAACAAATCTCCGCCAATTCTAAAGTCACCTTTTTGGTCAGTACTAGTAAAAAATACTTGCCCTTGTCCGTCAGCATCTTCAATGACTTCATTTGCTTGTATTGGAAAACCGCCATTTTCTGGGAATGCCGTGGATAAATTATTTCCTGATCCAACATATTCAAATGTAATACTACTAGCTTGAATTAAACTTCTATCGTAAAAGTTGACTGTGGCGCTTGAAGCAGTATCTATTAAAAATGTTTCTAATATTGTTACTGTACTTTCGCCAGAGTTTAATGCTGTTGCTTCTTCTACTGTATAATAACGATTGTCGCCAGCAATTTTAACTGCGTCTCCGTATTTTGGTCTAGATGCTAATCCAGACAATGTTACAGTGTTTGTTGTTTCTATAATATTTGTTGTTGTTGTTCCGTTGTATAAACTTGCGCTAATTCCAGTTGCTCTAAGTCCATTTGTACCAAAACTTGCGTTACTGTTTGTAAGTGAACATTGTCCGCCGCTTTCGCATAAAATTCCGTCTTGACAACTTACTGTAAAGATACTAACAAGCTGTGCGTAACCTCTATTAATAATTTTAACACCAACACCACCTAAATTAATTTGCGTAAACGCATCACTAACCATACCACGGCTACCAGATGCGAGGCTACCATCAATTAGCATACCAATGCCATCACCAGTAATACTTGAACAGTTTTGTACATACGGACTTGCTGTAACTAGTCCAGCACCACCGCTTGGAAACGCAACAGCGGCAGCGCCACTTACGTGTCCACGGAATGTTACACCACTTACGTAAGTAGCATTATTTAATTCTAAAATATTGGAAGCTGGTGTTGCGCCACGTATTGTAGTACTACGTAAGTTATCACCAATAATAGTAATACCTGCGGGGATTTCTAGTGGATTTTGTACAGTGTGATCACCTGATTTAAGGAATATTGTATCACTTGCTCCAGCAATAAGTACTGCGGCATCAAGTGTAGCAAACGCTGTGCTAATTGTATCTCCGGCTAGTGTGTCGTCGCCATCTTTTTTAACATATAAAACATTTGCTGCTGAATCTGGACGACCAACTTCAACAATGCTTTCAGTACCATTATCCATTTTAAAGTACATAACACCATCGTGGGTGTTGATTGCTACTTCACCTAAGTCTAACTGTGATGTTGTAGGTAACCGGCCAGCAACCGCACTTCTACGTAACTTAATAGTCGACATATGTCTCACCTTCTAACTTGGTTATAAAAACCGGTATAAAGAGTTATATAACTCTGTTCTACTTATATTTATGTTAGAAAGTTCCGCCGTCTATTGAACCTTCAAAGGTTCCTGCAATAATAGTATCAGTACCAGCAGTCCAGTTATCTGCTGTTTCATCCCATATAAATGATTTCTTTATGCCAGTCCCACGTAAAACTTCAATGCCTGCGTTCTCAGTTGGAGCAGTAAGATTAGTAATATCAGCGTTAAGTGTAATAATATTATCGCCAATGTTTAACGTTGTAGTATTGATGTAGGTAGTTGTACCACTAACTGTTAAGTCACCAGTTACTACTAGGTCATTTGTAATCTCGACATTTTGATTAGCTGCGTCGATTGTAATTGCTGTACCGCTATCACCATTAGCTGCTAATATTAAATCGTTTGTTCCAAATACTCTAAAGTTGTCGCTTCCGTCATTGTCAAAGCCGCCAACATTTGTCATGCGCAAACCTGATCCAGTTTGTGCTATGCGTAATGTATCTGCTACAGTTAACGAGTCGCCTGTACTATTTGCAGCAACTGTACCAGCAATAACAGTATTGCCAGTGCCAACAGCAACAGTAAATGCTTCGCCGTTATTAGCGGTATTTCTTACTTCAATGCCGCCATCTAAACTTGCTATCCCAGTTACACCTAATGTTGTGCTTATGGTAGCGGCGGCTGTAACAGCTAATATTGAACCATTAAATGTTAGGTTAGCACTATCTTCAATAGCGCCAGCAGTGCCAGCAATGACAACTCGAGTAGCAGTCAAATCACTTACTGTAGCACTTGCTAGTGTTGTTTCTCCAGCGTCAAGAGCACCAGTTACTATTAAGTCTTGTCCAATTGTTACATCATCTGGTAATCCAATTGTTACGGCAGAGGTTTCAGTACCTGAGCCAGTAACTTCAATCTCATTGGCTGTTCCAGCAATAGTAGCAACGTAGTTGCCAGTTGTATCTGTGCCTAATGCTACACTATTAGCACCAATAGTTAAGGCAACATTGCTTACATCAGTACTTCCATCAATACTAAAGCTACCAGTGACATCGCCTGTTGCGAACGTTACTGTTCTTGGGTTAGCCCATTTAGAAGCTGTGTCAGCATTACCTGTTAGCGGTCCTGTAATACTATTAAACGTAACATCAGATGTAGTTTCAACTTCTTGCCCAATAGCAATAGTTGGTGTCGCTGTTTCGCCAGTGTTATTTGTAAGCGTTACGCCAGTTCCTGCTACAAGACTTGAAACATAGTTGCCAGTTGTGTCTGTGCCTAGTTCTACACTATTAGCATTAATTGTAGCATTAAGTGTACCGCTTGTCAAGTCTGTTAGTGTAACATTACCTGATAAATCTCCACCAAGTGTAATAACTGGATCAGGTTTATTTGTTGTGTTTGTCCAATCTAAATAATATGTACCTTCTTGTCCATCAAGTAGGTCAGCATTAAGATTAGTAACTAGTGTAGTACTTGCTACTACTAATGGAGCATCACCAGTAGCTACTGTACTAGTTAACGTATTAACACTTATACCATTTGTTGTAACAGAACCTCTGCCAGTTACACTGTCTAATGTACTTGTATTGGTAAATCTAATAGCATCTGATGTCGCATCTACATCAACATTGATATCAGTGCCGCTAACAAATGTCAGTTCGCCTGTTGTGGCATCTGCTAATGCTGTGCCTGTTTCTGTCCATGTAAATCCAGTGTCGGTATCAGTTACAGTAAACTCATTAAATGCGTTTGTAATTGTGTCAATACTTGAAATAGTGATAGTACTATCATCAGTTCTAGCAATAGTTACATTAGTACCATTAGCAAATAGCACATCATCTTCTACCGCATTGCTATCAGTTAATCTTAGATTAGTTCCGCCTGCGTTTGTTTCCGCACTAATATTATAAGTTGTATCATTAAGCGCAGTAGACGGAACATCAAGAAGGTTTGCCCAACGCATCTTGGCATCTAGTTCGCCAGTTGTGCCACTGAATACTTCACTAGTATTTGTCGCATCTGGAATGAATGTAAAATGTCCAGTATTATCATCAAATCCAAAGAAGCCAACTTTAGCAGTTGTATCAAAGTAATTGAACTCAATACCACGATCTTTGTTGTCATCTGTTGCCGGAGCAGTGTCGCCACCTAGTGTAAAGATCGGATCATCAATTGTAACAGTATTACTATTAACTGTTGTTTGTGTACCATTAACTGTAAAGTCGCCAGTAACAACTAAGTTACCTGCTGTATATACATTACCAGTTGCTTGTGCTACTGTAAAGTTAGTAACACCAACTGCTAGCTCAGTTCCGTCAAAAGTAAAGTTTGCGTCATCTTCTAATAAGCCAGCAGTGCCAGCAATAACAATGCGGTTGTCTGTTAAGTCACTTACAATAGCACTTGATAATGTTGAGTTGCCTGCGTCAAGTGTGCCACCAATTACAGTATCACCAGTTGCCCCAGCAATAGTTACTTCAGTGAGGGTGTCACCAAACTTAAAATCACCAGTTGCTCCAATTTGAAAACGTTGTGTGCCAGCAGTATAAAAGTCTAGTTGGTCATTATCTGTGCCAGCGCCTGTTTCAGCAACAATATATGTATCACCATCAACGTCTTTAACTCCACCAAGTGATCCCCAATTGGCTCCATCAAAACCTTCGAATGTAGCATCTGTTGTGTTATAGCGGATCATGCCTTGCGCATTTGGTGTTGGGCGTTGAGCAGTAGTGCCAACTGGAATAACCAAAGCACCAGATCCATCAATTATCATGTTGTCAGTTATTACTGTTAAATTACCAGTGCCGTTTGGATCAAGTATAATATCACCATTAAGATTACTAATACCAATTGTATTACCATTGAATGTAAAATTAGCAATATTAGCACTTGTTTGGTTTCCACCTTTGTTACCAACGTAACGTGCGCCTACAACATAAATTTTCTTACCACTAATACCGCCTGGCAAGTTATCGCCAATAAAGTTAAGCACACCTGATTGATAGTCAAAGAACCATTCATCGTTGTTACCACTACCAGCGGCAAAAAGTTGTGTACCAGTTGTTTGTGGGGCGGCGGCACCAGTGTTATCTAAATATACTTTAACTTGGTATGTAGATCCAAATTCAGATGAGATCCAGTCATCTTGATTTGTTTTCCATGTACGATTAGGAGTCGCAGTGGCATCTTGTGTTGTCTCAACAGTCGCAGTGCCAAATCCACTGTCATCATAAATTCCAACAACTGTTGTTGTGGCTGCTGGCTTGTTTGTTGGGATAGAAGCAGCGTCTTGCCAAATGATATCACCACGAATTAGTAAAGGACTGGCAATGCTTTCGTTAGTTGCTGCTTTGACACTGTTTACATCTGTTTTTGCTACACCATAGCCTAGCTTCTTCCAAAGCCAGTCTACTTTTTGCGATTCGTTAATAGCCATCTCTCACCCTTATCATGTTATACTCAATGATGTTACGTTTTGATTAGCTGCTAGAGCAATACGTACCAATGCTACATTATTTGTCGCATTAGTTAAGTTTTCTGTACCCAATGTCATTGTATAAGATCCACTTAAAGCAGTGTTACTAGCAATAATATCCCCACCAGTGCTTGCGCACCCGTTACTGCCGTTACCACCATTTCCTGTATTAGCACCTGGAACACCAGCACCTCCATACTGTGTTCCACATTCTAACCATCCGTTAATTGTACTTGCGTTGTCTATAGTGGTTCCTGGTGCTGCGATCCAAACGCCGCTTACACCAGTACCACTTGTTATATTAATATTAAAATTGGCAACAACTGACCTACGGAACGCAATAGTAATATACTGTGTTCCAGTATCAGCACTTCTATTTGGTCCTACTGGAAGATAACCAGTACTGTAGTTGTTAACATTGTGTTCTAATACACCTAGTCTTATTGTTGCTTCTTTTGTACCTACTACACCAGGATCAGTCGCTTCAGTATATACACTGTTTGTGTAGAAATTCGTTGCCGCTGGAATTGTAGGATTGTTTGTTGTATCAGCACTAAAGTCGAATACACGTACTGCGTCATCGTTGTACGTTGCCCCTAGAGCATCACTTACAGCAATAGCTATTTCACTGATTCCACTTTGAGCAGATTTATGAACTTGTATATTTGCCGATGGTGTTTGGTATGAACTTGAGCCATACAAATTGCTTGCTCTATGTCTAATATTTTCAACAGTTCTAACATTACTGCCAGTAATGTTTACCGTCAAGTCGCCAAGTGTATAAGGAGTTCCGTTACCAGTATCAGCATTTGGAATGCCGCCTGTTAAAAACGATGTTGTTCCGTCAATTTGCGCATATGTATAATGTTGATTACTTATTGCGCTTTGTGATGTACCTTCTAAATTAGTACCACTAGTAACATTAACAACACTTGTTGTATCTCTATATGCTTGTCCAATAAAGCTATTTACTGTTACACCACTTAGTGTAAGCGATGGGCTACCACTGTTATAGTAAGGAATGCCTGAAATATATCTGTATGTACCTGCGTTATTTTCAGTTACCGTACCTGCTGTAACTGTAGGTACACTTGTAATGTCATCTTTAACAAACTCAACTAAGTTAGTATCACCTGTTGTACTATGACTAAGTTGGAAACTGTTAATACCTTTACTAACCCCAGCAGCAAGAACACTGAGTTTTGCTTTAAATCCTGTGTACAATCCAGGATGGTATATACTCTGTCTCTTATTCACATCTCCGAGCCCACGAGACTCCTGAGC
>OJIG01000089.1_pt1 | contig 12900 bp, 10 predicted proteins | sample 1595431 | NCBI WGS metagenome assembly OJIG01 (sample SAMN05416742, study PRJEB24817) | seawater metagenome | isolation source: Sea water | place: Canada:Atlantic | collected 2013-07
CGAGATGCTCAGGAGTCTCGTGGGCTCGGAGATGTGTATAAGAGACAGCAATAATACTGAAACCTTATGTAATTTGCCCCATATTTTTCATCACGGTATTGATTGGTTTACCAACTTAGGCGTCGGTGATGACAATGGCACAAAAATATATGGGGTCAGTGGTAGGGTTAACAATCCAGGCTGTTGGGAGCTGCCCATTGGAACCAAAGTGGCCGATATTATTACCTTGGCTGGGGGCATGCAGGATGGCGTGGAGTTACGTGGCTTTTTGCCTGGGGGTGGGTCTACAGACTTTTTGACCAAAGATCACTTAGACCTAGCCATGGACTACGGTACCATCCAACAAGCAGGCAGTCGCATGGGCACGGGGACTATGATTTTACTGGATGATCAAACCTGCGTGGTGGGCATGGTACTTAATTTAATTAGTTTCTTTGCCCAAGAGTCCTGTGGTTGGTGCACGCCTTGTCGCAACGGCTTACCTTTTATTCGACAAATTCTGACTGACCTAGAAGCAGGTCGTGGTCAGCAAGAAGACCTTGAGCATTTATTACAGTTATGTGGCTACATTGGTATTGGCAACACTTTTTGTGCCTTAGCACCAGGTGCAGCAGAGCCATTACAAAGTGCTCTAAAATACTTCCGTGAAGATTTTGTGGCCCATATAGAGCAAGGCGCATGTCCGCACGGCAACTCACCTAAGGTGGATGTTGAATTAGTAAAGGAGATCCATACTCTATGAATGCTACAACAGACGAACTGGTCACTATCTACGTTGAAGACTTAGCCTATCAAGTAAAGACTGGGGGTAATTTGTTAGAAGCCTGTCTTGGTTTAGCGAAGGATTTGCCTTATTTTTGCTGGCATCCAGCCTTAGGCTCTGTGGGCTCGTGTCGCCAGTGTGCAGTGCAGCTGTATCAAAATGAAGAGGATCAACATGGTCGGATGGTCATGGCCTGTATGACACCAATCGCTGAAGGCATGCGCGTAAGCCTCTCTGCACCTATGGCCAGCCAGTTTCGTCAACAGTGTATCGAAGTGACCATGGCCAACCACCCCCACGATTGCCCTGTTTGCGAGGAAGGTGGCGAATGCCATTTGCAAGACATGACATTACAATCAGGACACACCCAAAGGCGCTATAAAGGCGATAAAAAGACCTATAATAATCAAGATTTAGGGCCCTGTGTTGGCCATGAAATGAACCGCTGTATTAGCTGCTATCGTTGTGTTCGATTTTATCAAGATTATGCGGGTGGTGATGATTTAGTAGCGCTTGGCAGCAGTGAAAATATGTATTTTGGGCGTCATGAAGATGGGTGTTTAACCAGTCATTTTAGTGGCAACTTGGCAGAAGTCTGCCCCACGGGGGTGTTCTACGACAAGGTTGTAAGTGATAGCTATACCCGTAAATGGGATTTACAGTCAGCTCCTAGTATTTGCAGTCACTGCAGCTTAGGCTGTAATTTGTCAGTAGGTGAACGCCAAGGGCGAGTAAAACGGGTCACTAATCGCTACCATAATCAGGTGAATGGGTATTTTATCTGTGATAAAGGGCGCTATGGCTTTGCCCATAGCAATAGCGAAAAAATGTTGTATCAAGCCCAAGTTAAACCCTTGGACGAGAGTGAAAAAATCACCTGTGATAGTGCTGATGGACTAGATTATGTGGCTCAAATCATTAATGAATTAGGGCCTGAAAACGTTTTTGGTTTAGGTTCACCAAAGGCCTCTGTCGAAGAGAATTTCAGCTTACAGAGTTTAGTGGGTAAGACTAATTTCTATGCGGGTCAAAGTGACGTGCAAGGGGTTATCCAAGCTCAAGTGCTGCATCAATTGAACCAAGCAGATATCCATAGCCCTAGCCTAAAACAAATTGAACAGGCCGATGCTATTATTATACTCGGCGAAGATCTGTTACATACAGCGCCACGTATGGCCATGAGCGTACGTCAAGCCAGTCGTAATCTGGGCTTTACTAAAGCGGCGGCCATTGGTATTCCCAAGTGGCAAGATGAGCCCGTGCGCATTCATACCCAAAACCAGCTCAGTCCCATTATTAGTATTACTAGTGCCACCACCGATTTAGACGACATTAGCAGTCAGTGTTTACAATTGACCCCCCATCAAATGTGTGACTATGCAAAGACCCTGACCAGGGCGATTGACGGACAGCTTGATACGGCGAAATTACCCACTAAAATGCGGGATCAAGTGCAACAAAGTTTAACCTTGCTAACGGGGGCCAAACGCCCGTTAGTGATCAGTGGGGCTAGCAGTCAAAGTTCAGAGTTAATTGACACAGCGGCCCAATTGGCTCTGGCTTTGGGTCGTCAGAGTAATCAAAAAGCTTGGCTCAGTTATTGTTTAGAAGCCGCCAACAGTATGGGTTTAGGCCTACTCAATAAAGACGCAAAACACATGGGTGACTTAAACCTGCGCTTGCAGCAACAGACCAAGGCCAGTGCTCTCATTGTTTTACAAACAGATCTTTTTGCCCTCTCTACGAAGGCGGCTACTATGTGTGAGTCTGTGCAACATTTGATTGTGGTGGATCATTTGCCAAATCCCACCAGCGACCAAGCTGATGTCGTTATAGCCTGTGCTAATGGGTTTGAAACTGAAGGCACTTATGTCAATAACGAAGGCCGTGCACAACGCTTTTTTGCAGTCCACGATACGCCTGGACGGCCAGATGCTTGGCGTAGTTTGGCTAATTTAGCCCGTATGCTAAGTCAAACTGAAGGCTGCAGTTCCACTGTGACTCAACTGGCCAATTGCACTAACTTTGATCACTTGTGCGATTTAGTGGGCCAACAAGGTGGCTTTTTTACTGATTGGTGTGATGTCGCACCCAGTGCTGGTTTCAGAGTGGCTGGCATGAAAATTCCACGCCAAAGTCATCGAGCATCAGGTAGAACTAGCCTTTATGCCCATAAAAGTGTCAGCGAAGCCAAGCAGCCAGAGGACTTCGATTCTGCCTTAGCCTTCACCATGGAAGGCACAACCATCAACACACCTAGTGCTCTGATACCACAAGTATGGAGTCCCGGCTGGAATTCCAATGAGGCCATTAACAAATTTCAACAAGAGATTAATGGGCCTTTAAAAGGCGGTGAAGCTGGCTTAAGGCTATTTGATAACCACCACAGATTGCCTTCGGCACCTAACACACTTATCCCCAGCATTAGTATTGAGGTGGGTCAAATACTGGCCCACAGTCAAAGTTTTTTGTTTGGCAGTGACCAAGCCAGCCATTTAAGTTCAGCCCTAAAAAAGCGGAGTGGTGCACCCAGCGCTCGCATCCATCCTGATACTGCCATAAAAATGGGTTTGGCAGGGGTATCTGCGGTGTGTGTTGAATTAGCACAAGCACAATGGCACTTACCCCTAACCCAAGATGCGTCAATGGCCAAGGAGTTGCTACTGTTGCCTAACCATTATCAAGCACCTATTAGTGTTGGACATTTACCCGCAGCAGTGAACATAAGCCCCCTAAAACAGGAGGCCCTCTAATATGACTGCCATTGTTAATAACTTACTTAATGTGGTGCTTATTCTCGTATGTGTGGTGTTTGGGGCAGCCTTGCTTACGTGGCTTGAACGACGCTTACTTGGCATTTGGCAAGATCGCTGTGGCCCTAACCGTGTCGGTCCTTTTGGGACTTTGCAAATTGCTGCTGACATGATTAAGTTGTTGATGAAACAAGATTGGGTGCCACCTTTTGCAGACCGGAAAATTTTTATTATTGCTCCAGCCTTCGCCATGTTTGTAGTCGTGGCGGCATTCGCAGTCATCCCTATGGCACCAGGTGTGGGTGTAGTGGATTTAAATATTGGTTTATTATTTTTTCTTGCTATGACCTCTTTAGGCGTTTATGCGGTTATGTTTGGTGCTTATGCGTCAGACAACAAATACGCCATGCTGGGGGGTTTGCGAGCTGCAGCACAGATGGTCAGCTATGAAGTGTTTATGGGTTTATCACTCATGGGTGTGGTCATGCTGGCGGGAACCTTTAACTTACGTGAGCTAGTGTTAGCACAAGCTGATGGTTGGTTCATTGGTCCACAAATTGTGGGTTTTTTCATCTTTTTTATGGCAGGTATTGCCGAAAGTCATCGCACCCCTTTTGACTTGCCAGAAGCCGAACATGAGCTTACTGCAGGTTTTCATACAGAATACTCAGGCATGAAGTTTGCCATGTTTTTTATTGGTGAGTACGTCAGTGTGCTCATGAGCGCAGCAATGATTACGGTGTTGTTTTTGGGTGGCTGGTTGGGCCCAGCTTGGTTGCCACCCTTGATGTGGTTTTTGTTAAAAACCATGGCTTTAGTATTGTTAATGATTTTAATTAGGGGCTCATTACCAAGACCTCGATATGATCAATTGATGACTTTTGGCTGGAAATTCATGTTGCCCTTAGCCCTTCTCAATTTGCTTATTACTGGTGCATTAATACTTATTTAAGAGGCCATATTATATGAAACACAGGACAGGTCTTGGCTACTTTGGTTATATTGTCTGGGATTACTTTTACAGCAATATTGTGACCCTAGTAAAGGTAGCCTCCCATACTTTCACTAAAGCGGATACGGTTCAATATCCAGAGCAAATGCCCTATCTGGCACCCCGGTTTAGAGGTCGTATTGTGCTCACTAGAGATCCCACCGGAGAAGAACGCTGTGTCGCTTGTAACTTATGTGCCAGCGCCTGCCCAACAGATTGTATCTCGTTACAAAAAACGGAAGATGATAGTGGCCGCTGGTCGGCTGAATATTTCCGCATTAATTTCTCGCGTTGCGTGTTTTGTGGCTTATGTGAAGAAGCTTGCCCAACCTATGCCATTCAACTAACACAAGACTTTGAACTGGCTGAGTATGAACGGCAAAATATGGTCTACGAAAAACAACATTTACTCATCGATGGACCTGGCAAGCACCCAGATTATAGTTTTTATGAAATGTGTGGCAAGGCTGTATCAGGTCGTGCTAAAGGTGCAGGTATTCAAGAAGCAGAACCAGTCAATCTAAAGAGTTTGTTGCCATAAACCTAAATTAGCTTACCTACGAGGAGCAGGAGCATGATCTGGACCTACCTCTACAACATTGTGTTTTATGCGAGTTGTGGGGTCACTGTAGTGGCCACTATCCTCATGATCACGCGCCATAATGCCGTGCACGCCCTGCTATACTTAATCATTTCATCCTTATCATTGGCGATTATTTTTTACCTTTTAGGCGCGGCATTTGCAGCCGCCTTAGAGGTCATTGTTTATGCAGGTGCAGTAATGATTCTATTTGTTTTCGTCGTCATGATGCTCAATCAAGGCCAACGTTCTGCGGCCCAAGAAGCTGCTTGGCTGCCTGCTAGAGGCTGGATTTTACCTGTTATCTTGGCTGCAGTCTTACTCACCTTACTATTACTAGGCATGTATAGTGAACAACCTTTGCAACCCTATGGGGTCAATGGTATCGCTGTAAAAGATGTGGGCATAGCTCTATTTGGCCCTTATGTACTGGTGGTGGAATTGGCATCATTCTTACTTTTGGCTGGCCTTGTTGGGGCCTTTCATATTGCACGGAAAATGCCTACAAACATACATTTGAGCAACGTGGAGGAGGCCGACAATGGATAGCCAATACATCGATCACGCTCTGGTGTTAGCTGGGATTTTGTTTTGCCTTGGTCTGGTGGGAGTTATGGTTAGGCGTAACCTAATATTTATTATGATTTCCATTGAGGTCATGCTCAATGCTTCAGGCTTGGCTTTTATTGCTGCCGGTTCTGCTTGGGGTCAGACCGAAGGGCAAATTATGTTTCTTGCGGTAATGACCTTGGGGGCGGCCGAGGTTGCCGTGGGTTTGGGCCTGACTTTGTTACTGTTTCGTCACTATAACAGTGTCAATGTAGATCAATTGAATCAGTTACGAGGCTAGGAGAACTTGATGCAACAATTGTGGCTCATCCCCAGCTTACCCTTAATGGGTTTTTTGCTGCTTGTATTAGGGCATGGCCGCTGTAGTCGTTCATTAGCCAGACTTGTGGGTGTGGGATCTGTGGCTATGGCGGCCTTGGTCACCATATGGGTAACCCTTGATTTTTATAGCCTGGGTGCCACCCAAACTTATCAAGTGGAACTTTGGCCTTGGTTTAGAGCTGGCGTGTTTGAAGTGAGCTTTGGACTCTATTTAGACGGCCTAGCATTAAGTATGTTGTTGGTAATTACAGGTGTGGGCAGCTTGATTCATTGGTATGCCTCAGGCTATATGTGGCAAGATCCAGATTATCAACGCTTTTTTGCCTATATGAACCTGTTTGTTGCAGCCATGTTAGTGCTGGTATTAGCAGATAATCTAGTGCTGTTGTTTTTGGGCTGGGAAGGGGTGGGCTTGTGTAGCTTCTTACTCATTGGTTTCTGGCACCGGGATCCTGCGAATGGCTACGCTGCCCGCAAAGCTTTTGTGGTGACCCGTGTGGGTGATACCGCTTTTGCCATTGGACTGTTCTTATTATATCGTGAACTAGGCACCTTAGATTTACCCACCATTATGGCGTTAGCGCCTGAAATGTTTGACCTGGGGGGCAACCGCCCTACTCTCATAGCTGCTCTTTTATTGGCCGGCGCTTTAGGTAAATCAGCCCAGCTTCCTTTGCATACCTGGTTACCTGATGCTATGGCAGGCCCTACACCTGTGAGTGCATTAATCCACGCAGCCACCATGGTAACCGCCGGGGTTTATCTCATCGCTCGTAATCATAGTATATTTTTGCAAGCACCCAATGTCTTGTTAGCAGTGGCGTTCATTGGGCTTTTTACCTTATTAGTCTCTGGTTTTGCAGCCCTTAATCAAACTGACATCAAACGTGTCTTAGCCTATTCAACCATGAGCCAAATAGGGTACATGTTTTTTGCCTTGGGGGTAGGTGCTTGGAGTGAGAGCATCTTTCATTTGATGACCCATGCGATCTTTAAGGCCTTGTTATTCTTGACTGCGGGTTCAATTATCCTCGCCCTACATCATGAACAAGATATCCGCTCTATGGGAGGCTTACGGCGTCAATTACCCATACCTTTTTGGTGTTTTGTCATTGGCAGTGCCTGTTTGGTGGCCCTGCCACCAACCTCAGGCTTCTTCAGTAAGGAAGCGATTCTTAATGCCAGTTGGCAATTACCTGGGTATGGCCCTTGGCTATGGGCAGGGGGCGTTTTAGGCGCATTCATCACAGCTATTTACACTTTTCGGCTCTTATTTTTGGTATTTTTTGGCCCTCAAAAAGTTCAACCACAGGAACCAAAAGGCTGGCAATTCCACCCACCATTAATAATCTTAGCCACCCTTTCTTTAGGGGCAGGTTGGTTTGTGCTTCCATCACAGGGCGCATTGCCGCCTTCGCCTTCGGGCCACCCACCCTTATGGACCTTGGTGGTAGCTATTGGCTTACCATTATTAGGCATTGGCATTGCTTATCAGGTGTATGTGCGACAACAGTGGCAGGGATTGCGAATAGCCCAATGGCCCTTATTACGTCAATTCTTTCTACGAGGATGGGGCTTCGATGGTCTCTACCAACGCTTATTTTTAACCCCATTCACAACATTAGCGCAGCTCAACCGCAAAGACATTGTTGATCAACTGCCCGCACGAGTGGTGCAGTTAAGTCTGACGTTACACAAAACTTTTAGCCAATTACAAAATGGCCAACTGCGCTTTTATATTACAACGTTAGCCTGTGCTGCCATCATTATTTTGGCATCCACACTAGTCATTCAGGTGTTATAGATGAAAAAGGCCATAGGAGACTAAATACTATGCAACTACTTGGCATCATAATTAGCCTTTTAGGTGGTGGCGTATTGAGCCTACTAGTCGGGCGCCAATCTGCAAGCGCTAGTCGTTGGCTTAGTCTGGTGAGTTTGTTGGTAGCCAGCATGTTTTATATCAGCCTGTGGCTCGATAGTTCAGATCCACTCGCCACTTCAATCTGGCTACAACATGCAAATTGGCTGTGGATTGAGCGTTTTGGTATCCATGTGTTACTTGCTACCGATGGTTTAAGCCTAATTCTCATTGGTTTAACTTTGTTGTTAGGCTATGTAGCCCTCCTCTCTGCTTGGCATGAGATAAATCACCGTTGCGGCCTATTTTATCTAAACTTCCTATTTACCTTAGCTGGAGTAGTCGGCGTATTTAGCGCCCTAGATTTATTTCTCTTTTTTGTGTTTTGGGAAGTTATGCTGGTGCCCATGTTCCTTATTATTGCTATTTGGGGTCACGAAGGGCGACGTTATGCCGCCACTAAATTTTTTATCTACACTCAAGCTAGTAGTTTGTTGATGTTGGCTGCCATGGTGGGTTTAGTGTTATTAAACCAGCAACAAACTGGCATCTTTAGTTTTTCTTGGTTTAGGTTAATCCAAACTGACACTAGTGGTGCCCTAGGTATGTGGTTAATGCTTGGCTTCTATGTGGCTTTCTTAGTTAAGTTACCAGGTTTGCCTGTGCATAGTTGGCTACCTGATGCCCATACCCAAGCACCCACGCCAGGCAGTATCTTGTTAGCTGGTATTTTATTAAAAACGGGGGCCTATGGTCTGTTGCGCTTTGTATGGCCTTTGTTTCCAGATGCAGCCTTAACTTTTGCACCTTTCGCTATGGGTTTGGGTGTATTAAGTGTGCTCTATGGCGCCAAATTAGCCTTTGCCCAAGATGACCTTAAGCGACTTATTGCCTATACCTCCATTAGCCATATGGGCTTTATTAGTTTGGGAATATTTGCCTGGAATCACCTGAGCTTGCAAGGTACTGTCATGCAAATGGTGGGTCATGGACTAAGTTCTGCCGGATTGTTTGCCATTGCTGGATTATTGCAGCAACGCCTGCACACGCGTGATTTAAATCAAATGGGTGGTCTATGGGGTCAATTACCAAAGCTCTCTGCCTTAACTATGTTATTTGCCGCAGCAGCCCTTGGACTGCCTGGGTTAGCGAATTTCATTGGTGAATTTATGATCTTGTTAGGCGTATTCCAAGTGCAACCATGGGCAGCCTCTTTATCAGCTTTAGGAATGATCCTTGCGCCTGTGTACGCTCTACTCATTTTACAAAAAGGGTTTTTTGGAGCACCGGCACAGGGCCAATTGGAAGTTTTGGACCTCAATTCACGGGAACTTGTGATGCTGGGAATATTAGCCCTAGGACTCATATTATTGGGTTTTTGGCCTAATTTAATATTTAACATTAGCGCCGCACCAGTTGACTATCTACTGTATTTAGGTAAGGGAGGTTAGCCCATGAACTGGCTCGAACTAACATCACTCATGCCATTGTTATTGGTGGCTTCCATCAGTGTCATTTTGTTGCTGTTAATTGCCTTCGTGCGCGACCACAAACTCACCTGCTGGGTAACCTGTATCATGTTCGTCATGGCTGCCTACTGGGCCTTGACAGAGATGGGTAATACAGAGCAACAAGTCACGCCTTTATTAATCATGGATGATTTTAGCCGCCTTCTCATTGGGGTGGTGTTGCTGGTCAGTTTGGCTTGTGCATGGATGTCTTATGCCTATTTAGAAGCGGCAGATGAAATCCGTGAAGAGTATTATGTTTTATTATCCCTAGCCGCTTTGGGAGCCTGTGTGCTGGTAGCCAGTAATCATTTTGCCAGTATGTTTATTGGCCTAGAACTCATGAGTGTTTCCCTGTTTGCTATGGTCGGATATATGGCCCACAGTAAACAACAAGCCCATATGACTCTAGAGGCTGGTGTCAAGTACATGGTGCTATCGGGGGTGTCCTCAAGTTTCTTATTGTTTGGCGTAGCACTGATTTACGCCTATGCAGGTAACTTAAACATCGACCTCGTCGTTTCTGCTGATGGCCCTCGACTGCACTCAGGTTACTTAGAGATAGGCGCTGCTTTGCTGCTCGTGGGTGTTGCGTTTAAGATGTCTTGGATGCCATTTCATATGTGGACACCAGATGTATACCAAGGCGCCCCCGCACCTGTTACCAGCTTTTTAGCGAGCGCTGTTAAGGTGGCGGTGTTTGCTTTTGCCATGCGCTGGTTAATGATGGCCCAAGGGGATTATTTAACCTTGTTACTTTTAGGGCTGACCATAATGGCAGCACTTTCTATGGTTGTGGGTAACCTATTGGCTTTGCGGCAAGACAATTTAAAACGCCTGTTGGGTTACTCAAGTATTGCCCACATGGGATACGTTATTATTACCCTAGCTGCCACTGCAACCCTTGGGCCTGATAGTATATCAACCGCTCTTGAGGGGGCGGCGGTCTACCTCATCACCTACGCCAGTATGACTATGTTAGCCTTTGCCGTTATAAGCCAACTGGCCTCCAAGGACCGGCGTTTTGAAAGTGGTACTTTGATACATTATTCAGGTCTTCTATTTCAGCAACCATGGTTAGCTAGTGCCTTAATATTGGCTATGCTGGCACTTGCTGGCATGCCTTTAACGGCAGGTTTTATTGGTAAATATTATTTAGTTCTGGTGGCGATAGAAAGTGAACTCTGGCTGTTACTAAGTTTACTCATACTGGGTAGCGCCCTCGGGTTATATTATTATTTAAGAGTCATATTGGTACTGTGTAAAACTACTGTCGATGATCAACCCATTGATCATGGAATCATGGTTTTTAGTGGTGGTGAAAAACTACTTTTATTACTGCTCGTGTTGGCCACCCTGTGGTTAGGAATTTACCCAACACCTGTGATTGAATGGGTGCAATTAGCCATTGCCTAATGGGTCGCTGCCAGAGCCAAACATTAAGGTTATCTTAAGCTTGTAAAACAGCCCCAAGGCTCAGTTATTAATCCAGTTATTAGTCCAGTTATTATTAATTTTTAGGTGCATTATTGCTGGCTCATTCCCAATATATAGGGGGTAGCTTTTGACCACTATACTCAATCTTTACAGAGGTAATTGTGTATTATGTTGTAATTTAATACATATGCTTTGGTTTAAATATTGTTGTTTATAAGAATTGTTAACTTGTTTATATTATTATCCCATAGCGACAATCTATGGCGAAATATATTGTGAAAACGACAATTTAGGCTTAACATGACTGCAATAATCAGAATAAAATTTTATAAAATCTAATTTATTAAGTGCGCTTTTATGTCGCTAAATATTAATACTAATAAATCTTGGGAACTAGGGGTTCTATTAATTCCTGGTTATAATTTGGCTGAAATGAGCCATATTATTGAGCCTTTAAAAGTGGCTAACCATAGCCTTGGACATACCCTTTATGAATGGAAATTATTTTCATTAGAAGGGGGTTCTCTTGTGTCTTCATGTGGCATACAGGTGGACACATTGCCCTTAACTTCTGGCCCAATCATAGATCAGCTTGATGCCTTAGTTATTTGTGCCAGTCACGAGGTTTATCAACTGCCCCTACAGAGCTTTATTAAGCCTTTGAAGCAACTAGGTGATAATAATACCATGCTAGGTGGCGTTGGCACTGGAGCTTATTACCTTTACCGTGCAGGCCTGCTGGACGACTGTCGATGGACGATTGATCATCGCCATTTGGGGGATTTACGCCATCAAGGTGCGACTCCCAACCGAGCCATTTTTAACGTAAATAATAACCGTTTCACTTGCCAAGGTGGCAGCACAAGCCTAGATATGATGTTGCACATCATCCACCTTCATCATGGCAAATCGTTGGCGATTACTGTTGCAGAGGAAATGAATTGTGGTGTTTTGCGCACGCCAAAAGAACATCGATTAGATAATAAAATAAGCCCTTACGGCTGGCCTAACTCTTTACAACAAGTGGCATCATTAATGGAAAACAACATTGATGAACCCTTAAGCCTTTCTGAAATTAGTGGCTATGCAGGCTTAGGAAAACGTCAAATTCAGCGCCTATTCAAAGTATACATTGGTATTTCCCCAAGCATCTATTATCTAGAAAAACGTCTTAATCATGCGCACAAGTTACTATTCGAATCTGAGTTAACGGTTGAAAAAATAGCCATACTCAGTGGTTTCTCCTCTTTACCCAGTTTTTATAAGTGTTATAAAAAGCGCTTTGGGTTACCCCCATTGAAAGCTCGCCACCAAAAAGCATTAATGTGGTCGGCTTAAGACATTAGATTATTAATGCTACCTATTATGGCGATGGCATAAAACGACACGCAAAAAAAGCCCAGCAATCGCTGGGCTTTTTTGACCTAAAGACTTGGGGCACTCGCCCCAAGCTAAGGCCATTAGAACTTTGCGTAAGCTTCGCGCAACTGCACCATAGGATGATTTTCAGACATCTGGAACTTTACTAACAATTCACGCGCAATCATGTCACGATCTTGTTGGTTGTTGGGCAGATCAATAGCATCAGGGATGGTGACCCAACCGTTGATATTACGATCAAAAACGGCAGCTTTGTCTTCTTCGTAGCCCATATGCACGTCTTCCAACCAATTAAGGTCGGACCAGTTCATTTTGGCCATGTATTCCTTCAGGTAAGGAGTACATCGGTCCATATCAGGCACCAAGTTCACGTCGTAACGGTAACCGATGGTCTGACCAATCATCTTCTCACGATCTGAATCCAGACCGTCTGTGGTTAAGTAATGATCTACATCTTGTGACATTGTTATGTCCTCCTAGAAACGCGTCATATCTGGACGACCAACCGTGTGTTGGCTGCCTGCTAATGGTACTTGCGCCATGGCAGATGCTTCCATAGTTAGGGCCGCAATATCTTCTGGCTCTAGGGAATGGATGTTCGTCTTACCACACGCACGTGCTAGCAACTGACACTCAATAGTGAGAGTGTGCAAAAAGTTGTAAACACGTTCTGAAGCTTCATCTGGATTTAGACGAGCACGTAGTTTAGGGTCTTGAGTCGCAACACCTACTGGAC
>OJIG01000095.1_pt1 | contig 11683 bp, 9 predicted proteins | sample 1595431 | NCBI WGS metagenome assembly OJIG01 (sample SAMN05416742, study PRJEB24817) | seawater metagenome | isolation source: Sea water | place: Canada:Atlantic | collected 2013-07
CGTCAGATGTGTATAAGAGACAGGTAATGAATTTACTTTAACTCTTTCAAAGTATGGACTTATAGAAATCAAAACTTCTTCACAAGATCAAGCTTTAGAAATAGTTAGAAGAAGAGTTGATGAGGTTGGTACTAATGAGCCCAATATATTAAAAAGAGGTAATAATAGAATTTTAGTTGAACTTCCGGGTCTAGATGATCCTATGCGTATAAAGTCACTTTTAGGAAAAACTGCAAATTTAACATTTAGATTTGTCACTCAAAATAATAATGACACTTTTGGAACTGAAATGCTTCAGTTTGAAGATGGAACTAGCGAAGCAATGGTTAGTAAAAGAATAATCTTAAATGGTGAGAATTTACTGGATGCTCAACCACAAATGAACAATCAAACAAACGAAACAGTAGTATCATTTACTCTTGATAGAGTGGGGGCTAAAAGATTTGGTAAAGCAACTAGTACCGGTGTTGGCAAGCAATTGGCTATCGTTCTAGATGGTAAAATTGTTAGTGCTCCAGTAATTAGAGATACTATAGCAAGTGGAAATGGCCAGATCAGTGGAAATTTTACGTTCCAATCTGCAACAGACTTGGCTCTACTATTAAGATCGGGAGCATTACCAGCTCCACTTAATATAATTGAAGAAAGAACAGTAGGACCTGACCTTGGTCAAGACTCAATTAATGCTGGAGTTATTGCTCTTATGATTGGTTTTTTATTAGTTATAATTTTTATGTTTTTTAAATACAAAATATTTGGTCTAATTGCTAATATAACACTACTAATTAACTTATTCTTTTTAGTTGGTATTTTAACTTTATTTGAAGCAACATTAACTCTTCCTGGAATAGCAGGTATCATTTTAACAGTAGGTATGGCAGTTGACGCTAATGTATTAATTTTTGAAAGAATTAAAGAAGAATGCAAGAAAGAAAAAAATAATATAATAGCTTTTGATACAGGTTATGTGAAATCAAAAACTGCAATTATAGATGCAAATATAACTACATTAATTGCAGCTGTAATCTTATTCTTTATGGGCTCCGGACCTGTTAAAGGCTTCTCTGTGACCTTAGCTGTAGGAATTTTTACTACACTGTTTTCAGTTTATTTTATTGCAAGAATGCTTACTGGTCTTTACGTGGTAAGAAATAAAGAAAAAACTAACCTAATATAAATGATTAATTTTAATAAATTTTATAAACTATTTAATCTTATCTCTTTAAGTCTAGTCGTTGCATCTGTTCTATTGTTATTTTTTAAAGGACTTAATTTTGGTGTAGATTTTAAAGGTGGGACCTTAATAGAACTAAGGTCTAATGATAAAAATATTAATGTCACTTCTTTAAGACAATCTTTTAATAAAATGAATTTAGGAGATTTTAATGTTAAAAAATTTGGTAATGAAAATGATTTTTTAATTAAGATAGAGAAAAAAGATACAAGTGCAAACGCTATTGAGGTTATTAAAAAAGATTTAACATCTTCTTTGGGGGGCTCTTTTAATTTCAGAAGAGTTGAAAATGTAGGTCCAAAAGTAAGCTCTGAATTATTAAAGTCTGGTATTATTGCAATTGCACTATCTCTAGCTGCAATGTTATTTTACATATGGATAAGATTCGAATGGCAATTTAGTTTAGGTGCTATTTTAGCCTTATTCCATGATGTCATTATAACACTAGGTCTTTTCTCGCTATTCAGTCTAGAAATAAATCTATCAATAGTTGCCGCCGTTTTAACTATAGTTGGTTATTCAATGAACGATACTGTTGTTATTTATGACAGAGTTAGGGAAAATTTAAGAAAGTTTTCTGATATCAAGATTTATGAACTTACAAATATCTCAATCAATGAAACTCTTTCCAGAACTATAATTACATCAGCCACAACATTGCTTGCTTTAGTTTCAATTTATTTATTTGGTGGGGAAATATTAAAAGGTTTTTCTTTAGCCATGATAATGGGTGTTATATTTGGAACTTATTCCTCAATTTATATAGCTAATCCTATACTTGTAAAACTTAGAGTTTCACAAAAAACAATCCTAAAAGAAGATACCGAGTAGATTTAATAAAGATTTTGAGCTGCTACCATTGAAAGTAACATTGGTATCGATAAAAGAGTATTTGTTCTTGAAAACAACATTGCTGTTCTTGCTGATTTTGCTTTAACATCAGGTTCGCACTCAACCATACCTAGTGCTCTTTTTTGATTTGGCCAAATTATAAACCAAACATTATAAGCCATATATAAACCAAGCCACATCCCAATACCTATAGCTGTATTTTTTCCACCACCACCTAATGTCATAGCATCGTGTAAATAACCATTCAGATAAGCTAAAATTAATCCTGACAGAACTGTCAGTAATGCAGCGTATCTAAAATAAAACAAAGCAGCTGGAGCAATAACTTTACCTATAGCAGGTTTTTGTTCGTCAGGGATTTTTGGCATATTTGGAATTTGTACAAAGTTAAAATACCAAAGCAAACCAATCCACATTATAGCAACCGTTACATGAATAAATCTTGTTAACCAACTCCAAAAAATTGTATCAAAATCAAAACCACCATTACCATAAAATAACCCTAGAAAAAAAATTATTGCTAAAGCTAATGATGCGTGAATAGTTTTTGGAAGTGATGATAGTAAATTACCCATAATTAGAATCACTTATACACTAATTGTTTAAATCTTTAACTTCTTTTTAAATTTTTCTTCCAGCATGGGTTTTAAGAATTCACCAGTATAACTACCTTTTATTTTGATAATATCCTCAGGTTTGCCCTCTGCGATAATATTTCCACCTTTGACACCACCTTCAGGACCCATATCAACGATATAATCAGCTGTTTTGATTACATCCAAATTATGCTCAATAACAACAACTGTATTTCCTAGAGCTACAAATGTATGAAGTATTTCTAGTAGTTTTTTAATATCATGTTGATGAAGACCCGTTGTTGGTTCATCTAATATGTACATGGTTCTTCCTGTAGATCTTTTTGATAATTCCTTAGCTAATTTAATACGTTGAGCTTCACCACCAGATAGTGTTGTTGCCTGCTGTCCAATCTTTATATACCCAAGACCTACTTTTTTTAGTGTTAATAGTTTTGTTTTAATATTTGAAATATTTTCGAAATACTCACATCCCTCGTCTACAGACATATCCAATACATCGGCAATACTTTTATCTTTAAATTTTATCTCAAGAGTTTCTCTATTGTACCTGGTTCCCTTGCATTCATCACACTGGATATAAACATCAGGTAAGAAGTGCATCTCGTATGTAATTACACCATCACCTTCACAAGCTTCACATCTTCCACCTTTAACATTAAAAGAAAATCTGCCTGGCTTATATCCTCTTGTTTTTGACTCTGGTAGTGCTGTAAACCAATCTCTAATGGGGCCAAAAGCTCCTGTATAAGTTGCTGGGTTTGATCTAGGTGTTCTTCCAATAGGAGACTGATCTATATCAATTATTTTATCTATAAGCTCAACACCTTTATAACTCTTAAACTCTTTAGGGACTTTTCTAGCTTTGTTATTCAAGGTTAAATTTAATGCATGATATAATGTTTGTAATATTAGTGTTGATTTACCGCTACCTGAAACACCAGTTACGCAAGTAAAACTTCCTGTTGGAATTTTAAGATTAACGTTGTTCAAGTTATTTCCACTAGCACCATTAATTTCAACAAATCTTCCATTTTTTGCAAGCCTTCTGGTTCTTGGAATTTCTATATACTTTTTATGAGATAAGTATTGACCAGTAATACTGTTTTTATTTTTTAGTATTTCATCATAAGTACCTTGTGCAATTATTTCACCACCATTAGTTCCAGCTTCTGGACCCATATCTATTATATGATCTGCATTTTCCATCGTTTCCGTATCATGCTCAACAACAATTACAGTGTTACCTAAATCTCTTAGTCTTTTTAATGCATTTATTAATTTAACATTATCTTTTTGATGCAATCCGATAGAAGGTTCATCAAGAACATATAATACACCAGTTAATCCAGAACCAATTTGTGATGCGAGTCTTATTCTTTGAGCCTCACCCCCAGAAAGAGTACCTGACTCTCTTGATAATGTTAAATATTCAAGCCCAACATTTAAAAGGAACGTTAGTCTTTCATTAATTTCTTTTAAAATATGTTCTGCTATCTTAAATTGTCGTTTATCAAGGTTTTGCTCTAGACCTTTAAACCAATTAGCAGCATCTAAAATAGATTTTTTAGTTACTTCGCTTATATTCTGATTATCAATTTTAACACATAAGGCTTCTTCTTTTAATCTATTACCGTTACATCCTTCACAAGCAGAATCAGATTGGTATTCAGCTATCGCTTCTCTTTTCCATTCACTATCAGATTCAAGAAATCTTCTTTCAAGATTATTTATTACACCTTCAAAAGTTTTTTTATGAGAATATTTTTCATAACCATCATCATAAACAAACTTAATTTCTTCTTCATCCGATCCAAACAATATTACATCTCTAAATTTTTTCGGAAGTTTTTTCCATCTTTCATCTAAAGAAAATCCATAATGTTTAGCAATAGAGGCCAAGGTTTGAGCATAATATAGTGTTGTAGATTTGGCCCATGGTTCTATAGCACCATCTGCTATACTTTTTTTCTCATCAGGAACTACTAAATTTGGATCTACATTCAATTTAATACCTATACCCTCACATTCTGCACACGCTCCGTAAGGACTATTAAAAGAAAAAAGTCTTGGCTCAATCTCTTCAATTGTAAAACCACTTTCTGGACAAGCAAATTTTGTAGAATAAATTAATTTTTCAATTTTTCTAAATTTTTGTGGCAATGTTTCATCTTCATACTCAACAAATACCAATCCATTTGATAAATTTACAGCTGTCTCAATACTTTCAGCAAGTCTATTACCAAGATTAGAATTCAAGACAATTCTATCAACTAAAACAGATATGTCATGCTTGAGTTTTTTATCTAAATTAGGTGCATTATCTATTTCATATATGACTTCATCAATTTTAATTTTTCTAAAACCTCTTCTTTTATAGCTTAAAATATCTTTTCTATACTCACCCTTACGACCTCTGACCACAGGAGCAAAAATATAAATTGTAGATTTTTTTGGTAATTTTTTTATTAAATCAACAATCTGTGTAATTGTTTGTGATGTAATTGGCTTTCCTGTGAATGGTGAGTAGGGAACACCAGCCCTTGCATACAACACCCTCATATAGTCATAAATTTCAGTAACTGTTGCAACAGTTGACCTTGGATTTTTAGATGTATTTTTTTGCTCTATGGCTATTGCAGGACTTAATCCCTCGATAAGATCAACATTTGGTTTTTTCATTTTATCCAAAAATTGACGAGCATAAGCTGATAAACTTTCAACATATCTTCTTTGTCCTTCTGCATAGACAGTGTCAAATGCTAGTGAGGATTTTCCTGAACCAGAAAGACCAGTAATTACAACAAATTGATCTTTGGGTATTTCTACAGAAACATTCTTTAAATTATGCTCCTTTGCACCCTTGATAACTATCTTTTTGATCATAATTTTAGTTGCTTTAAATTAATAAAATTAATATTGAGTTTATATTGTGATATAAAACTAAATAAATAATTAAACACTTATAAAATATTATGGCTGGAAGTTTAAATAAAGTATTATTAATTGGGCGTTTAGGCGCAGACCCAGAAATCAAACAAATGTCGAATGGCAAAAGTCTTGCTACCTTAAGTTTAGCTACTAGCCAATCTTGGAAAGATAAAGCAACTGGCGAAAAAAAAGAAAAAACAGAATGGCACCGAATAGTTGTATTTAATGAAGGGTTAGTCAATGTTGTTCAGCAATATTTGAAAAAAGGTGCTCAAATTTATGTTGAGGGACAGATAACGACTAGAAAATGGAAAGATGAACAATCTGGTCAAGACAAGTATTCAACTGAAATTGTAATTCAAGGATACAATTCTTCACTTACTATGTTGGGTGGTGGAAACACTGGCGGTGGTGGTATTCAAAATGACAATTCGCAAGCTGTTGCTAGCAATCCTGATGATAGCCCCCAAGCCCCTAATGATATGGATGACGAAATTCCATTTTAGTTTCTATGAAAGACACAGAAATACCTAAAGACAAAAATATTAAACTTATCTCAATGCATGATGAGATGAGCTCATCGTACTTGTCATATGCAATGAGTGTAATTGTGAGTAGGGCTCTTCCTGATGTCAGAGATGGACTTAAACCAGTTCATAGAAGAATATTATTTGCCATGTATAAAGGTGGCTACGATTGGTCAAAACAATTTAGAAAATCTGCAAGAATAGTTGGGGATGTTATTGGTAAATATCACCCACATGGAGATCAATCTGTTTATGACGCTCTTGTCAGAATGGTTCAAGATTTTTCTATGAGTTTACCTCTTGTTCAAGGCCAAGGTAACTTTGGATCTATTGATGGAGATCCAGCTGCGGCTATGAGATATACAGAAACAAGATTAGCTAAAGTTTCTCAATACTTAATTGATGATATAGAAAAAAATACTGTTGATTATAAAAGTAATTACGATGAAACTGAAAAAGAACCAACAGTTTTACCTGCTCAATATCCTAATTTACTAGTAAACGGTGCAGGTGGTATTGCTGTGGGAATGGCTACAAGCATTCCCCCACATAATTTAGGTGAAATTATAGATGGAACATTAGCTTTAATTGAAAATAAAGATGTTAAAATTAAAGAGTTAATGAAACATATACCAGGTCCTGATTTTCCAACAGGTGGTGTCATCATTGGAAAAGAAATTATTAAAGCTGGATATAATGTGGGTCGTGGGTCGTTTAAAATTAGAGGTGAAATTAGTGTTGAAGCACAAAAAAATGGTAGAGAGAGACTCGTTATAACTTCTGTGCCATATCAGGTAAATAAATCAGTTTTAAATGAGAGAATTGCCCAACTTGTTAGAGAGAAAAAAATAGAGGGAATAAAAGATATTAGAGACGAATCTAACAGAGAAGGGATTAGAGTTGCTATTGATTTAAGAAATGGTGTTGAACCAGAAACTATTAAAAGATTACTTTATAAAAATACATCTATAGAAAGCTCTTTTGGCTTTAACACTTTAGCTATTGTTGACGGCAAACCTAAAATTTGTAATTTAAAAGAATTTTTATCAAATTTCTTAACATTCCGTGAAGACGTAGTAATCAAAAAAACTAAGTTTGATTTAAAAAAAGCTGAAGACAGAGCTCACATCCTTATTGGATTATCAGTATCTGTTGAGAACTTAGATAAGATTATAAAAATTATACGGTCTTCAAAAACTCCTGATGATGCTAAAAAATCATTATTAAGCACTAAGTGGAAAATAAATAAATCTTTAAAGCTAATTTCACTTGTTGAAGATAAAAAGGGAAAAAATTTATACTCACTAACCGATCCTCAAGTAATTGCTATTTTAGAACTTAGACTTCAAAAACTTACAGCTCTTGGAATTAATGAAATAGAAGTTGAAATTAAAAAATTAGCTGACCTGATTAAAGGTTATAAAAAAATAATTAATTCTAAAAAAGAACTTTTAAACGTAATAAGTGAAGAGCTTAAAACTATCAAAGAAAAGTTTGCAGTTCCAAGAAGAACTAAAATTATAGATGCTGTTTTAAACTATGATATTGAAGAGACTATTCAAAAAGAAGAAGTGATTATTACAGTTACTCTTCAGGGCTACATTAAAAGAGGAGCTTTAAGTAGTGTCAAACAACAAAAAAGAGGTGGTAAAGGAAAATCTGGAATCACAACGAGAGATGAAGATTCTGTGGTTCAAACCTTATCAGTTAACACTCGTACTTCTGTTCTTTTCTTTTCAACAGAAGGACTTGTCTATAAAATTAAAGCTTGGAAAATACCTGAAGGATCAACTACATCAAAAGGTAAATCTCTATTCAACATCTTACCATTAAAAAATCATCAATCTATCAGTTCAATAATGCCATTTCCAGATGATGAGAGCGATATGAAAAATCTTCAAATTGTTTTTGCAACTGCAAAAGGCAAAGTTAGAAAAAATAGTTTAGAAGACTTTTCTTCAATTAATTCAGCTGGAAAAATTGCAATAAAGTTAGACCCTAATGACAAAATTGTAGGTGTTGAAATTTGTAAGGATGATCAGGATGTAATGTTAAGTACAAAAAATGGTAAATGCATTAGATTTGAATCAAAAAAACTAAGAATATTTAAGGGTAGATCGTCCAAAGGTATAAAGGGTATAGAGTTATCACCTAATGATGAAATTGTTTCTCTTTCAATAACAAATAAAGAAAAAGCAAAAAAAGATTCAAAGTCTGATGAAAGATTTGTTTTATCTATTACAGAAAATGGATACGGTAAAAAAACTTTGAATAATGAATATAGAGTTACAAATAGAGGTGGTAAGGGCATAATTGGAATTATTAACTCACCAAGAAATGGTAGTATATGTTCCTCATTTCCAGTTATTGAAGGAGATGATGTAATGATTTCAACAAATAAAGGAAGAGTGATCAGGGTTGCTGTTAAAGAAATCAGAACAGCAGGAAGAAATACTCAAGGTGTAAGAATTATCAAATTATCTGGTGATGAAAAAGTTGTTTCAGCAATAAAAATTGATGATAACTTGGAGTAATGAAAAAAGTTGCCGTATATCCTGGAACATTTGACCCAATAACCTTTGGTCATATTGATGTAATTAAAAAAGCTTTAAAATTATTTGATAAAGTTATTGTTGCTGCTTCTGATGGTACTAATAAAAATTATCTTTTTAATTCACTTGAAAGAATACAGTTAATTAAAAAAGCTCTATTTGTTGATTTAAAGTTTGATAAAAAAAGAATTGAAGTTATTTCATTTACATCATTAACAACTGATTTATGTAAAAAATACAAATCTAATATTATTTTAAGAGGTCTAAGAGCTGTATCTGACTTTGAATATGAATTTCAATTAGCTGGAATGAATAGAAAATTAAATAACAATATAGAAACAATCTTTTTAATGTCTGATGTTGAAAATCAAATTATTTCATCAAGATTTGTTAAAGAAATAGTGAGACTAAAAGGTGATATAAAAAAATTTACTACAAAAAGTACAATAAAGTCTTTAAAAGAGAAATATGAATAAATTTATAACAAAATTTTTAATTTTATTTTTTATACTAACCAACAATATAATCGCAGAGGAGAATATAATGATTTTAAAACTTAAAGATGGAGACATTAAAATAGAACTTTTTGAAGATGTTGCCCCTAACCATGTTAAAAGAATTAAACAATTAGCTAAAGATGGGAAGTACGATGGAGTAGTATTTCATAGAGTAATCGATGGCTTTATGGCTCAAACAGGAGATGTGCAATTTGGTAACTCTTCTAATGACCAATTTGATTTAAAAAGAGCTGGAATGGGTGGTTCTGATTTACCAGATCTTAAAGAAGAATTTAGCGACTTACCCCATGAAAGAGGAACCCTGTCTATGGCTAGATCACAAGATCCAAATAGTGCTAATAGTCAATTTTTTATTTGTTTCAAAGAGGCATCATTCCTAGATAGACAATATACTGTTTTTGGTAAAGTTATTGAAGGTATGGAGCTAGTTGATAAAATTAAAAGAGGAGACCAAAATAATAACGGTTCCGTTTCTAACCCAGATAAAATTATTAGCTTTAAATAATATTAATACACATTTCAATGACATTAAAAAATTTCAAATTTAATGTCATTGAAAATGATAAATTTGCCAGAACTGGTATTATTGAAACCCATAGAGGAAACATTCAAACACCAGCTTTTATGCCTGTCGGTACACAGGCAACTGTAAAAGCTTGCCTTATTGATGATGTTATTAAAACTGGTTCTGAAATAATATTATCTAACACCTATCATTTAATGATTAGACCTGGTGTGGATAGAATAATTTCTGCAGGAGGACTTCACAAGTTTATGAATTGTAAGCTTCCTATACTTACAGATTCTGGTGGGTTTCAAGTTATGTCACTTTCAAAATTAAACAAAGTAGACAGAGAAAAAGGTGCAATATTTAACTCTCATGTAGATGGTAAAAAATTCATATTAAGTCCCGAAGAGAGCATTAGAGTTCAAAAAGGATTAGACTCAGATATTGTTATGATCATGGATGAGTGTCCCAAAAAAACTACCGATTATGATGTAATAAATAAATCTATGGAACTATCCATATATTGGGCTGAAAGATCTAAAATAGCTTTTGGTTTAAACCCACACAAAGCTTTATTTGGAATAGTCCAGGGTGGTTTATTCAAAGATTTAAGAACTAAATCTCTTAATGAGTTAATCAAAATTGGCTTTGATGGCTATGCGATTGGAGGTCTTGCTGTAGGAGAGAGTCAAAATGAAATGTTTAGTGTTCTGGATGATTTAAAAAATATTATGCCTGATGATAAACCAAGATATTTAATGGGTGTAGGGACGCCAGCTGATATTTTGGGAGCTGTTAAGAGAGGTGTTGATATGTTTGATTGTGTAATGCCTACGAGATCTGGAAGAACCGGTTTAGCTTTTACATGGAAAGGTCGTATAAATATTAAAAATAATAAATTTAAAAATGACAATGAGCCTCTTGATCCTAATTGCTCCAATCTAAATCTTAACAAGTATTCAAAAAACTATCTAAACCATCTATTTAATACGAATGAAATACTGGGTTCTACACTTTTAACCTTACATAACATCAACTTTTATCAAGAATTAATGTCTTCTATTAGAGAAAATATTAAAAAAGGTACATTTGATAAATTTCACGATGAATACATTGATAAGTTGTAATTTAAATATTTGCAATTTGTGATGTTATGGAATAAATAATTGTTTTTTGGTAATAAAAATTATTCAAGTTAGATATTTTTTTATTGTTTAAATTTTTAAGTGTAAAGAAATTTAAAAATTTTAAAGAAGACTTCACCAAAAGTTTTTTTTTAAAATTAAATAAAAAAAAACATTATCTCAACTTAATTAATTTATATGTGGGCCCTTAGCTCAGTTGGTAGAGCAATTCCCTTTTAAGGAATGGGTCGATGGTTCGAGTCCATCAGGGCTCACCACTAAAATAATCTCTTAAATATTAACTAATTGTAATCGGTGGATAGTCTAAAATGACACTGTTTTCCCATTCTGATAAATCTTTTATTCTTTTAGAGGATGATGGGTGTGTGCTCATAAATTGAGGGGGTTCTTTGCCTTTATTTTCTGCCTTCATTCTTTCCCATAACTTTTTAGTTTCCCTAATATCAAAACCAGATAATGATGCAAAGATCATTCCCAGGTAATCAGCCTCACTTTCTTGGGTTCTTGAGAAAGGATTCATTATTCCTATTTGGGATAATAGTCCTACGGTGTTCATGCCGGTTGCTTGATTGATCTGTCCTAATTTTCCACCTGTAAAAATATCAATCAAAGATGTTCCAGTTTGTAAAAGTGCGCCTCTACTTGCTCTTTCAACTGAATGTTTAGCAACAGCATGCGCAATTTCATGACCCATAACTGATGCAAGACCATTTGTATTTTTTGTAACATCAAGTATTCCTGTGTACACAGCAATTTTACCACCAGGCATACACCTGTCTCTTATACACATCTCCGAGCCCACGAGACTCCTGAGCATCTC
>OJIG01000098.1_pt1 | contig 11307 bp, 10 predicted proteins | sample 1595431 | NCBI WGS metagenome assembly OJIG01 (sample SAMN05416742, study PRJEB24817) | seawater metagenome | isolation source: Sea water | place: Canada:Atlantic | collected 2013-07
GATGCTCAGGAGTCTCGTGGGCTCGGAGATGTGTATAAGAGACAGGAAGAAATTAATCAGATCAAAAAAAAATTAAATTCAGATTACGATATAAATAATCTTCAACCAAATCTTGAAATAAAAATTACTATTGATCAATCAAATAATAAAAAAATTAATTCTTTTTTATTTCCACTTTCTAGAACAGAAAAAATTCAATTAACAAGAAATCTAGATAGTGATCTTTTTGAAAAAAAAAAAATTATTACAAATTTAAATAAAAAAATTGTTTTTAAAGAAGGAAAAATTACACAAAGTTTATATAAAACAGCTATTGATTTAAAAGTTCAGCCAAACGTAATTATTGAGTTTGCAAGAATTTATGGATTCCAAGTTGATTTTCAAAGAGATATTAGAAAAAATGATAATTTTCAAATCATGTATGAAGTGTTTGAAGATGATGATGGCAAAGTATTTGAAACGGGTAATATAATTTTTGCAGATCTAAAGCTAAGTGGAAAAAACAATGCATTATATTTTTTTGAAAAAAAAGGAAGTGAAGGACACTATGATGAAAATGGTAAGAGTGTTGAAAAAGCATTGATGAAAACTCCTATTAATGGTGCAAGACTTTCTTCTGCTTTTGGAATGAGAAAACATCCTATAGATGGTTTTAATAAAATGCATAGAGGAACTGACTTTGCAGCCCCAATGGGTACTCCTATTATGGCATCTGGAAGTGGACTGATAACGAGAGCAAGATGGTGTGGTGGTGGTGGAAATTGTATTAAAATAAAACATAATTCAACTTATGAAACTATTTATGCCCATATGAAAAATTTTGCTAGAGGAATAAAAGAGGGAATAAGAGTAAAACAGGGCCAAATAATTGGTTATGTTGGATCGACTGGAAAATCTACAGGTCCACATCTACATTATGAAGTAGTTGTAAATGGAAAAAAAGTTAACTCTCAAAGATTAAAGTTGCCTTCCGGCAAAACTCTTAAAGGAAAAGAAAGAAAAATATTTGAGGTAGAAAAAATTAAATTAGATGTTTTAAAATCAGAATTAATTATTGGATAAAATTAACTAGCAGCAACTTTCTTTTCAACTACTTTTTTATCTATACTTTTTGAAACTTTTTTAACCTCAGGTTCAGGCACTTCTTTTTTAACTGTTTCAACTTCAGTTTTAACAACTTCTTCAACTTTTTTTTCTGAATCCACTGGCTTAATAGTTGCAGTTGCAGATGTATTTACTCTAGCCATTCTAAGGCTTTCTTGCTCATTTTGAACTCTTGTAAAATGATCTGCATGTTGAAAATAATTTTCAGATAAAATTTTATCTTCATTAGCTAAGGCTTCTCTCGCTAAATCATTGTATTTTTCAATAAGTTTAACGGCATTATGATTATTTCTACCTGGAACTTTTCTTTGAAAATTATCATTGTTAGAGAATTTTGACCCTTCATTATTACTTCTAAATGGAGGTCTTCTATTATTATTACTTCTAAATGGAGGTCTTCTATTGTTATTACTATTATTACTTCTAAATGTTACCATAATATTTTTTTCAATTTAAATTTTAGTGCTGATTATACAGCGATCATTATTGCCATAATCTTTTATGGCTTTGTTAACGTAAAAACCTTCTTCTTTTAATATTTTTATAACTTTATTTTTTTGATTAAAACCTATCTCTAAAATAAATTTACCATTTTTCTTAATCAGAATACTTGCCTTATTGATTACTTTTCTGATTTTTGAAAAACCATCAAACCCACCACTTAAAGCTAACTTTGGCTCAAAATTAACTACATCTTTTTCCAAATATTTTAAACTTAACTGTTTAATATATGGAGGGTTTGAAACAATCATATCATATTTGCCATTATTAAAATTGTCAACACTTGAGTGAAAAAACTTTACTCGATTAGTTAAGTTTAGTTGTTTTGCGTTAAATTTGCTTACATTTATACTTTTTTTAGAAATATCTATTCCAGTTCCATAAAAATTAGATCTCTCTTTTAGTATGGATAAAAGAATGCATCCAGATCCAGTTCCAATATCGAGAACTTGTAATTGAACATCTTTTGAATAAATTTTTAAAACTTGTTCTATTATTAGTTCACTATCAGGTCTTGGAATTAGCACATCTTTATTAACAAAAAATTCATCTTTCCAAAACTCTTTTTTGTTTATTAAGTAGGCAATTGGTTCACCTTTTTTTCTTCTTTCAATTAAATTTTTAAATTTTCCTAATTGCTCTGAGTTCAAAACTTCTTTAGGATTTAAAATGATATGTTTTTTATCTCTTTTAATCGAGTTAGATAATAATATCTCACTATCAAGTTGAGGATTGGCTATCTTATTTTTTTGTAGGATATTTATTCCTTCATTTAGAATATTTTCTATATTCATTTTAATTAAGATTGCTCAATTTTTCTTCTTGTGCTTGCAGCGTTAAGCTCTCTACCATTTCATCAAAAGCTTCACCTTCTAAAAAAGCTTCAAGTTTGTGTAAGGTTAGATTAATACGATGGTCTGTTACTCTTCCTTGTGGAAAATTGTATGTTCTAATTCTTTCAGAGCGGTCTCCTGTTCCTATTTTACTTTTTCTATCTTCTGATCTTTCACCTTCTATTCTTGATCTTTCTAATTCATAAAGTCTTGATCTTAAAATTAACATCCCTTTTGCTTTATTTTTGTGTTGTGATTTTTGATCTTGTTGAGATACAGATAGTCCTGTTGGAATATGAGTAATTCTCACAGCACTATCAGTTGTATTAACAGATTGTCCACCTGGGCCACCAGCTCTAAACACATCAATTCTTAAGTCTGAATCATTTATCTTTATATCAACCTCTTCTGCTTCCGGTAGTACGGCCACTGTTGCAGCAGAAGTGTGAACTCTTCCCTGAGTTTCTGTATCTGGAACTCTTTGAACACGATGAACTCCACTTTCATACTTTAATGTTGAATAAATATTTTTTCCTCTAATTGATGCGATAACTTCTTTCAGTCCACCTGCCTCACTCTGGGACATGCTTATTAATTCTAATTCCCATTTTTTTTGATGACTAACTTTTTCATACATCTTAAAAAGATCTGCAGCAAATAAACTTGCCTCTAATCCTCCCGTACCTGCTCTAATTTCTATAATTGCATTTTTTTTATCTGCTTCATCTTTTGGTAATAAAAATAGTTTTAATTTTTTTTCTATGGATTCGTTTTCTAATTTTAAATCTTTTAATTCTACCTCAGCCATTTCTTTAAACTCATTATCACTACTAGAATCGCTTAATATTTTCTCTAGATCTTTTTTTTCCCCTTCATAAGAAAAATATTTTCTAGCATCATCAATTACATCATTTAAATCTGAGTATTCTTTTGATTTTTCAGCAAAAAGTTTTTTATCCACTTCACCTGATGATAATTCTTTCTCCAAAATAGAGTGCTTAGATATTAAATCTTCAATAGTTTTTAGAGGTATCATTGTATTTATAATTTTTTATCAAGTTCAGCAGCTTTTTTTTCAACTTCACTTACAACTCTTGATATTATGTCTTCTGATAAAACTTTTTCACTTTGAATGCCAGATAAATAAAGCATATTGTTACCCTTGCCACCTCCAGTTATTCCTATATCTGTCATTGCTGCTTCTCCAGGTCCATTAACCACACAGCCAATAATTGATAATGTTAAAGGAGTTTTGATGTGAGCAAGTTTATCTTCTAATGTTTTTACTGTATCAATTACTTGGAATGCTTGTCTTGCACATGATGGACAAGATATAATTTTTACACCTCTATTTCTTAAGTTAAGTGACTTTAATATTTCATTACCAATTTTAATTTCTTTAACAGGATCATCAGACAAAGAAATTCTTATAGTGTCTCCTATTCCATCCATTAAAAGTGACCCAAGACCTATTGATGACTTAACACTGCCCGATACAAAACCTCCAGCTTCTGTGATCCCTAGATGTAGTGGATAATCTGTAACTTTTGATAGTTGACGATACGCTGCAATAGATAAAAAAATATCTGAAGATTTTACACTTATCTTAAAATTAAAAAAATCTTGATCTTCTAAAATCTTAATATTTCTCTGTGCACTTTCAACTAAAGCTTCTGGACATGGTTCCTTATATTTTTCTAAAATATCTTTTTCAAGAGAGCCAGCGTTAACACCTATTCTAATAGAACAATCATTATTTTTAGCAGCACTAAGTACATCGTGTATTTTTAATTTATCTCCTATGTTGCCTGGATTAATTCTTAAACATTTTGCTCCATTTTCAGCTGCTTCTATTGCTCTTTTATAATGAAAATGAATATCAGCAATTATTGGGACAGATACATGTTTTGTAATTTCCTTAAGAGCTAATGAAGACTCTTCATCTGGGCACGAAACCCTAACCAGATCAGCACCCTCTTCATGAATATCATTAATTTGTTTTATTGTGGCCTGAATATCAGTTGTTAAGGTGTTGGTCATAGATTGAACAGAAATAGGATTGTCTCCACCTATTTTTACATCACCAACATTTATAACTTTTGTTTTTTTTCTATGAATGTCTCTAAATGGTCTTAAGCTCATAAGTTAATCTAACTTAAATTCTTTGTGAAGCACTGCTACTGCTTTTTTTATCTGTTTATTTGAAATTAAAACTGAAATTTTAATTTCAGAAGTTGAAATAACCATTATGTTAATCTTTTTTGAAGCCAATGCTTGGAACATTCTATAGGTAATTCCTGGTGTTGTAATCATACCAACACCAATAATAGATACTTTCGAAACATTATTATCATATGTAAATTTTCTAAATGAAATTTTTTTATTTTGTTTAATTATTTTTTCTGTTTTTTTTACATCCTCAGATTTAATTGTAAAAGTTAAGTCTGTTTCTTTTCCATTTAAAGAAATATTTTGAACTACCATATCAACATTAATTTGATTAAGTGATAATGGTTTAAAAACAGCAGCTGCTACTCCTGGTCTGTCCTTAACACCCACAATCGTAACTTTAGAATCATTTTTTGTAGAAGTTATTCCAGTTATTATTTGATTACTAAAGGTTTTTTTTGCACCAGTTATTAATGTGCCCTTCTTTTTTTGAAATGAAGATTTAACTGAAAAATTAATATTATTTAGTTTTGCATCTTGTACAGATGTAGGCTGCATAACCTTTGCACCTAATGATGCCATCTCTAACATTTCATCGTAGGAAATTTTATGAATTTTTTTAGCTTTTGAATGATTTCTTGGATCTGTAGTATAAACGCCATCTACATCAGTGTAGATATCACACGCATCAGTATTAAAAAATTTTGCCAGCATTATTGCTGATGCATCAGTTCCACCTCTTCCTAGTGTTGTAATCCTATTTTCTAAGTTAATGCCTTGAAAACCAGTTATGATAGGTATTCCACCTGATTTCATGAAACTAAGTATTTTTCCTTTATTGATTTTGCTAATTCTTGAAGAGCTATAAGGTCCTTCTGTAATAATTGGTAGCTGCCACGACATCCATGATCTAGCTTTAAAACCAAGATGTTTTAATCTACCAGCAATTAATGCACAAGTTGCTTGCTCTCCTGTTGCTAATAAAACATCATATTCTGCTGCATCAAAGCTATTACTTAATTCTTTTGTTTTTTTTATTAATTCATTAGTTGTGCCACTCATCGCAGAAGAAACCACAATAACACCCATTTTCTTCTTTTTATAAGAAGAAATAATTTTTGCTACGTTCTTTATTCTATCTATGCTTCCAACAGAAGTTCCACCGAACTTTAATACAACAGTTTTCATTGATAATTTTGTAATTTATATTTGATAAAATACATCTTAATTGTTATGTCCACAAGTCATCTATTATGAATTCAATAAATAAAAAAGAAATTGAGAAATTTTCCAAAATCGCTGAAGAATGGTGGGATCCTAATGGTAAATTCAAACCATTGCATAATTTTAATCCAATAAGAATTAGATATATAAAAGAAAATATTATCAAAGATTTTAAGATTAGATCATCTGATAAGCCCTTAAAGAATATTAAATTACTAGATATTGGTTGTGGTGGAGGATTATTATCTGAGCCAATGTGTAGACTTGGAGCAAATGTTGTTGGTATTGATGCATCAAAGAAAAATATTGAAGTTGCAAAATTTCATGCAAAAAAAAATAAACTTAAGATTGACTATAAAGTTGCATCTCCAGAGATGTTAAAAAATAAGACAAGATTTGATGTAATTTTAAATATGGAAATAGTTGAACATGTTAATGATATAGACTTTTTCATTAAGGAAAGTTCAAAATTATTAAAAAAAAATGGAATAATGTTTATTGCAACACTTAACAAAACATTAAAATCTTATGTATTTGCAATAGTGGGTGCTGAATATATTTTAAAATGGCTTCCAATTGGAACACATGATTGGGAAAAATTTGTTAAACCTAGTGAGCTAATAAGTATAACTAAAAAAAACAATCTATCTCTTAAAAAATTAGATGGAATGAATTTTAATATATTAGATAATAGCTGGAAAGTAACAAGTGATACTTCTGTTAATTATATTACAAAATTTATAAAAAATTAATTCGTAGTGCTTTTTATCCAAGGCAGTATTTCTGCTTCTATGCCTTCTTCCTTTAACTCGTTAAGATCTTCTTTTGTTGCAGTGCCATAAATACCTTTGGCTTTTTTTTTATCTTTATAATGCAGAGACCTTGCCTCATAAGCAAAATTTTCTCCAACATATTCAAAATTTTTTTTTATAAATTCTTGATATTTATAAATTGTTTTTTTTATTTCTCTATATTTTTCACTAGATGAGTCAATGTCTCTCAAATTATTTTTTGACGTGCTCACACTAGGAGACATCAAGCCTTTCCGAACATTTAAGGAATTGCAAAAATGACAATTTAAGAATTTTTTCTTTTTAAGTTTTTCATATTCCTTAGACGATGAAAACCAACTATCAAAAGTAGTTTCACAATCTTTACATATGAGCTTGTATTTGATCATGAGTTATAGTTAATAATTAATAAAGTTAATTCAATATCAAATTAGCTTCTATAATCAGCGTTAATCTCAATATATTTTTTTGTTAAATCCATTGTGTAGGCGGTAAAACTTTTTGAGCCCATATTTAAATTTACTGAAATATCTATTGATTGCTCCTTCATGTAATTGGCAACTTCATTTTCTTTGTAATTTTTAAAAATTTGTCCTTTTTCTATAATCTTAATACCACCAAAACTTATTGATAATTTTTTTAAATCTATTTTCACTCCAGATTTTCCTATGGCCATTATTATTCTACCCCAATTTGGATCTTCTCCTGCAATGGCTGTTTTAACAAGATTTGAATTGGCGATAGAAAAAGCTATTACTCTTGCTTCTTTCTCACTTTTTGATTTAACTATATTGATTGTGATAAATTTGGTAGCTCCCTCACCATCCTTAACTACTCTTTTTGACAAATTTAATAATACTGAATGTAAAGCTTTATCAAAACTAAAGATCTTTTTATCATTAATATTTTTAATGATCGAGTTTTTTACTTTTCCTGTTGAAAAAATAGAAACCATATCGTTGGTACTAGTGTCACCATCGCAAGTAATTGCATTGAAGGTTGTATCGATATTTTTTTTTAATAGTTTGCTTAAGACATCATTTGAAAGATCTGCATCTGTAAAAATATAACCTAATGTGGTTGCCATGTTTGGAAAAATCATTCCTGACCCTTTAGCAATTCCATAAATCTTAACACTTTTATTTCCTATTTGGCATTCTTCCATGGCAATTTTTGGCTGCAAGTCTGTTGTCATTATACCTAATGCAGCTTTCATCCAGATAAATTTATTTTGCGTATATTTAATTTTTTTAATTAGTTCTAGAATATTTTTTTTAATTTTTTCAGTTGGATATTTTTCTCCTATTGTCCCAGTACATCCAAAAAGAACTTGATTTGATAATATCTTTTTTGGAGAGTCCTCGTCTTCAGTTTGTTTTTTTGTTAACTGTAGTGCTGCTTCTTCTGCTATTTCTTTTAAACCTTTGTACCCATCTGGTCCTGTAAATGCATTGGCATTTCTAGTGTTAACAATTAGAGAGATTATTTTTTTACTTTTTATATTTAAATTCCATTTAATATTCTCTGAAACTATTTTTGATTGTGTATAAACGGAGGCATAGTTTGCTCCATCTCTAAAATAAAACATAACCAAGTCATCTCTAGGTTTGTTGTATAAATTAGCACAAACTGTCGATATTGAAACTCCGTCTAGATGATCTAAATCTTGAAAGTCTGTATTTTTTGACTTTAAATTTAGAGAGTTTATAAAGTTTTTAACGTTTATTGGCATGTGTTTAAAATATTTATTTAATACTTATATTAAAAGTTGTAATTAATTATATACCAGAAAATTAGATGCTTAATCCCTTAAATTTTATCACAAAGTTCATTAAATCTAGCAATCAAAAAGAGCTCGATAGAATTAAAAAAATAGTTGTAAAAGTTAACTCCTTGGAAGCTACCGTTAAAAACCTTAGTGACGAAGACTTCCCTAAAAAAACTATAGAATTGAAAGATAGACTCAATAAAGGTGAAAATATAGATGCTCTATTGCCTGAGGCTTTTGCGCTTGTGAGAGAGGCTTCTAAGAGAACAAGAAATGAGAGGCATCATGATGTTCAAATACTTGGAGGCGTTGTGCTTCATGAAGGAAAAATTGCAGAAATGAGGACTGGTGAAGGTAAAACTTTAACAATAAGTCTTGCTGCCTACTTAAATGCCCTGTCAGAAAAAGGTGTACATATAGTTACTGTAAATGACTATCTTGCAAAAAGAGATTCTCAGGAAATGGGAGAGATATATAAATTTTTAGGATTAACCTTTGGTTTTATAAATAATGACCAAGATGATCTTGAAAGAAAAAAAAATTATAATTTTGATATTACATATGCAACTAATAGTGAACTAGGATTTGATTATCTTAGAGATAATATGAAATTTTCAAAAGAACAAATGGTTCAAAGAGGTCATGTTTATACTATTGTTGATGAAATAGATTCTTGTTTAATTGATGAGGCCAGAACTCCACTTGTAATATCAGGAGCAGCTGAAGACAAAACAGAACAATATCTTGCGATTGACAAACTTATAAAAAGACTACTACCAGAGCATTATGAGATCGATGAAAAAGATAAAAATATATTACTTACAAATGAAGGGATAAATAGGGTAGAAAAAATATTTTCTGATGCAGCAATCCTAAAAAATAATAATTTTTATGATCCTGAAAACTTAAGTTTAGTTCACCATGTAAATCAATCTTTAAGGGCTCATCATTTGTTTGAAAAAGGAAGAGATTATATTGTTAAAGATGGAACATTAAAAATTATCGATGAACTTACTGGTAGAATATTAGAAGGAAGAAGATTTGGAGATGGCTTACACCAAGCGCTTGAAGCCAAAGAAAGAATAGATGTTCAAGCTGAAAATCAAACTCTAGCATCGATAACTTATCAAAATTATTTCAAACTCTATAATAAAATTTCAGGATGTACAGGGACTGCAGCAACTGAGTCTCAGGAATTTTATGAAATATATAACTTAATTGTAGTTATCATTCCTACAAATAAAGAAATGATTAGAAAAGATTGGAATGATCAAATTTTTAGAACTGAAGAAGAAAAAAATAAAGCCATTATTGAAAAGGTTCTTGAGTGTCACAAACAAAATCAGCCAATATTAGTTTTTACTTCTAGCATCAATAAATCAGAAATTTATTCAAAATTACTAAATGATGAAAAAATTAAACATGTGGTTTTAAATGCAAAAAATCATGAAAATGAGGCTGAAATCATTGCAAATGCTGGAAAAATGAATTCAGTTATAATCACAACAAGTATCTCGGGTAGAGGTGTTGATATTCAATTGGGTGGGAAAAAAGGAAGTCAGCCTGATGATGAACTTTTAGAAAATAAAAATAAAATAAAATCACTTGGTGGATTATTTGTCATTGGCACAGAAAGAATGGAATCCAGAAGAGTTGATAACCAAGCCAGAGGAAGAGCTGGTAGACAGGGCGATGAAGGAAGTTCAATTTTTTATGTTAGTTTAGAAGATGACTTAATGAGAATTTTTGGTTCTGAGTCTATGAATAATATTCTTCAAAAATTAGGCTTAAAAGATGGAGAAAGTATTGATCACCCCTGGATTAATAAAGCACTTGAGAGAGCACAACAAAAAGTTGAGGCTAGAAATTTTGATATAAGAAAAAATTTATTAAAATTTGATGACGTTTTAAATGACCAAAGACATGTAATATTCTCTCAAAGAAATGGCGTAATGAATAGTGAAAAAGTTTTTGATTATTCAGATGAATTCTTATCTGAAATTATTAGTCATCTAATCACCTTAAAAACACAGAAACTATCAACAACTAAAAATAATGAATTTAACAATCAGCTAAAAACTTTACTAGGAAAAAGTGTTGATGATAATGAATTTAAAAATGTTACTGAATTAAAAGATGAAGAATTCAAAAATAAAATTAATTCTAAATTTTTAGAAGCAAGAAATGAAAGAATTAAAATGTTGGATGAAGAAAAAGCAAAAGAAGTTGAAAAAAGAATTTTTCTTCAGTGTATAGATTTAAACTGGAAGTCACATATTCAATATCTTGAACAACTGAGACAAGTTATTGGTCTAAGATCTTATGGTCAAAGAGATCCATTAGTTGAGTATAAAAAAGAAGCTTTTTTTCTTTTTGAAAACTTATTGAATAAATTAAAAATGGATTTTGTTACGATTTTAATCAATTTAAAAATAGTTCAAGAACCTAGTGAAAATATTTCAAGACCATTAAAAAAAGAAACGTCTAACGATCCAAAATGTTTACTAATACAAAGAAAAAATGAAAAGATTTCAAGAAATGAGAAATGTGAAGCTACAGGTAAAAAGTTTAAAAACTGTTGTGGCGCTTTATAAAGAAAATATTAAATAGCCCAATAAAACTATTACTCCAAATAAAACTGCTAAATTTAACTTAGATTTAAAGAGGTTTTTAACAAATACATTAACCTTATTTTCTTTCATGCTAAGTATACTTAAATCATCTAACTGGTTTACGAATCCTTTAGATCTTCCAATGGTCAAAAATTTATTTTTTCTATGATTAAAAATTTCTTCTCCACTCATGTTAAAAAATTCACTCAAATTTTTTTCAATCGATTTTCTTACGTTATCTAATATTAGGTCTCTATCTCCTGTCTCTTATACACATCTCCGAGCCCACGAGACTCCTGAGCATC
>OJIG01000099.1_pt1 | contig 11138 bp, 9 predicted proteins | sample 1595431 | NCBI WGS metagenome assembly OJIG01 (sample SAMN05416742, study PRJEB24817) | seawater metagenome | isolation source: Sea water | place: Canada:Atlantic | collected 2013-07
ATTTATTTAATCTAGCATACAAAAATGGTTTGAATAATTCTAAAGCCATTTTCTTAGGTAAGCCACACTCATGAAGCTTAAGGTCTGGACCTACAACAATTACAGATCTTCCTGAATAATCTACTCTTTTTCCTAATAAGTTTTGTCTAAATCTACCTTGCTTACCTTTAAGCATCTCTGCTAAAGATTTAAGTGGACGTTTACCAGTTCCAGTAATTACTCTTCCTCTACGACCATTATCAAATAAAGCATCAACAGACTCTTGAAGCATTCTTTTTTCATTTCTAACGATAATGTCAGGAGCTTTTAAATCCATCAATCTCTTAAGACGATTATTTCTGTTTATAACTCTTCTATAAAGATCATTAAGATCAGATGTTGCAAATCTTCCTCCATCTAATGGAACTAAAGGTCTTAATTCAGGTGGTATAACTGGTATCACAGTTAAAATCATCCATTCAGGTTTTTGACCAGTTTCTATAAATGACTCGATTAACTTAAGTCTTTTTATCGATCTTTCTTCATTAACTTTTGATTTTGTTTCTTTAATTGTATTGATTAAAAGCTTTCTTTCAAGGTCAAGATCCATTGACTTAAGAATCGATAAAATTGCTTCAGCGCCTATACCAGCTTCGAATGATTCTTCACCAAACTCATCTTGGTATTTTGCTAGTTCTTCTTCGTTAAGTAATTGGTTTTTTTGAAGACCAGTTAAACCAGGCTCAATAATTATAAAGTTTTCGAAATAAAGAACTCGTTCAACTTCTTTTAGCTTCATGTCAACAGCTAATGAAATTCTACTAGGTAATGATTTTAAAAACCAAATGTGTGCAACAGGAGTAGCAAGGTTTATGTGACCCATTCTCTCTCTTCTTACATTTGATTTTGTTACTTCAACTCCACATTTTTCACAGATAATTCCTCTAAACTTCATACGTTTGTATTTACCACACAAACATTCATAATCTTTTATCGGTCCAAAAATTCTAGCACAAAATAAGCCATCTTTTTCTGGTCTAAAAGTTCTGTAGTTAATAGTTTCAGGTTTTTTAATTTCACCATACGTCCAAGATTTAATTTTTTCAGGGCTAGCTAAAGTAATTTTAATGCTATTAAAATTTTGTGCTTCAGAAACTTCACTATTTTTAAATAAGTCTGTTAATTCTTTTTTCATATTTAATTTAACTCTATGTTTAGTGCTAATGATTTAATTTCTTTAACTAGTACGTTGAATGATTCAGGTATTCCTGATTCAAAGTTCTCTTCACCTTTAACAATTGTTTCGTAAACCTTAACTCTTCCAGCAACATCATCAGATTTAACAGTTAAAATTTCTTGTAGAGTGTACGAAGCACCATATGCTTCAAGTGCCCAAACTTCCATTTCACCAAATCTTTGACCACCTAATTGAGCTTTACCACCCAAAGGTTGCTGAGTTACAAGACTGTATGGTCCCGTAGATCTTGCATGAATTTTATCTTCAACAAGGTGATGAAGTTTTAACATATAGATAATTCCAACAGTTACTGGTCTATCAAACATTTCACCTGTTCTTCCATCCCATAAATTGGTCTGTCCAGACGTTGGTAATTTAGCCAATTCAAGCATTTCAGAAACATCTTTTTCTTTAGCTCCATCAAATACTGGAGTTGAAATTGCTATACCATTTTGTAGGTTTTCACATAAATCTGCAAATTCAGTCTTGTTTAATTTGTCAATACCTCCATCAAAAACTTCTTTTCCATAAACTGATGTTAAAAAGGATGAAATTTTTTGAGTTTTTTCAAATTTTTTATTATTTTCATTTACTAATCTTTTAACTTCTTCACCAAATTCTTTACAGGCCCAACCTAAGTGTGTTTCTAAGATTTGACCTACGTTCATACGACTAGGAACCCCGAGTGGATTTAATACGATATCAACAGGTCTTCCATCTTCTCTATAAGGCATATCTTCAACGGGTACAATTTTACTAACTACACCCTTGTTTCCATGTCTACCTGACATCTTATCACCAGGTCTTAATCTTCTTTTAATCGCAACAAAAACTTTTACCATTTTCATAACACTTGGTAATAAATCATCACCACTTCTAATTTTTAAAACCTTATCTTCAAATCTTTCTTGAATATCTTGTTTTGCTTGATTGTATTGATCTTTTAATTGAGCAATACTTGCTTCATCATTAACATTACCTACTGTTATTTTGAATACATCATTAATATTAATCTTATTAATTGTATCAAGGTCAAGTTTGGTACCTTCATCTAAATCTTTAATTTTTTTAGTTAAAGAAGCTCCAGACAAAATCTGGTTAGCTCTTTGCTTTATACTTCTTTCTAAAATTTCTTCCTCTACAATTTTATCTTCTTGAACAATTTCAATTTCTGCTCTTTCGATTGTTATAGATCTTTCATCTTTTTCTATACCATGTCTGTTGAAAACTCTGACATCAACAATCGTTCCACTGCTTCCTCTAGACATTTTTAAAGATGTATCAGTTACGTCAATTGCTTTTTCACCAAAAATTGATCTTAATAATTTTTCTTCAGGTCCTGATGCTGAATCACCTTTTGGTGTAACTTTACCAACTAATATGTCTCCAGCTTTTACTTCAGCACCAATATAAACAATCCCAGATTCATCTAGATTTTTTAAAGCTTCTTCATTTACATTTGGAATATCTCTAGTGATTTCTTCTTCACCTAACTTTGTATCTCTAGCCATAACTTCGTATTCAACGATATGAACTGATGTAAATACATCGTCTGTAACACATCTTTCTGAAATTAGAATAGAGTCTTCAAAGTTGTAACCTTGCCAAGGCATAAATGCTACTGTCACATTTTTTCCAAGCGCTAATTCACCTAGCTTAGTAGATGGTCCATCAGCAATAATATCACCTGATTTAACTTTATCACCTACTCTAACAAGTGGTTTTTGGTTAATACATGTGTTTTGGTTTGATCTTTTAAATTTTTGTAGGTTATAAATATCTACACCTGATTTTGAGAAATCTGTTTCTTCAGTTGCTTTAATTACAATTCTTTTTCCATCAATTTTATCAACTGTACCATCACGATTAGCAACAATAGTAACACCTGAGTCAAGAGCTACATCACTTTCAATACCAGTACCAACTAATGGAGATTCTGGTTTTAAAAGAGGGACTGCTTGTCTCATCATGTTAGATCCCATTAGAGCTCTGTTTGCATCATCATTTTCCAAGAAAGGAATTAGTGATGCTGCTACAGAAACCAACTGTTTAGGTGAAACATCAATGTAATCAATTTTTTCAGGTTTTGATAAAACAAAGTTTAAGTTTTCTCTGCAAGGAACAAGTTCTTCTAAAATTTTTCCATTTTTATCAAGTTTGGCGTTAGCTTGTGCGATTGTGTATTTTGTCTCTTCCATCGCTGATAGATACTCAACTTTATCTTGAACTACACCATTCTGTACTTTTTTATATGGGCTTTCAATAAAACCATATTTGTTAATCTTAGCATAAGTAGATAAACTATTAATCAAACCAATATTTGGTCCTTCAGGAGTTTCAATTGGACAAATTCTTCCATAGTGAGTTGGGTGAACATCACGAACATCAAATCCAGCTCTTTCTCTTGTTAGACCACCTGGTCCTAAAGCTGAAACTCTTCTTTTGTGTGTAATTTCAGATAGTGGATTTGTTTGATCCATAAATTGTGAAAGTTGTGAACTTACAAAAAAATCTTTAAGAGAAACCGTTAAAGGTTTTGCATTAATTAAATCTTGTGGCATTGCTGATTCAATATCAAGAGTTGTCATTTTTTCTTTAATAGCTCTTTCCATTCTATAAACACCAATACGTGCTTGATTTTCAACAAGCTCACCAACAGACCTTACTCTTCTGTTACCTAAATGATCAATATCATCAACTTCATCCTTGCCATCTCTTAAATCTAACATTTTATGAACAATGGCAATTATATCGTCATTTCTTAAAATTGTAATTTTATCAGAACATTCAAGGCTCAATCTTGAATTCATTTTAACTCTACCCACATCTGAAAGGTCATACCTATCCGAACTAAAGAATAAGTTATTGAATATTTGTGTAGCAATCTCAACTGTTGGTGGTTCACCCGGTCTTAAAACTTTATAAATTTCAGTAATTGCATCATTTTTAGAATTATTTTTATCATTTAATATTGTTGATAATAAATAAGGACCTTTATTGATAGAATTTGTAATAGAAATCTCAATTGAGTTTATGTTAGCTTCTAAAATTTGTTTGATAATAGTGTCATTTAGCTCAGTACCAATTCCAAAGGTTCCTTCTTCTTCATCGTCGCTAACTTTAACTTCATTATGTAAATATTTTCCAATTAAAGATTCTTGAGATACCAAAATATCTTTAAGTCCATCTGTAGCTAGTTTTTTTGCACTTAAAAAATTAATTTTATCACCAAGCTTAATTACAACGTTTCCAGTTTTAGCATCAGTAACTTCTTCAGAAAAATTTTTAGCTTTATAATTTTCAGGATTAAATTTAGTCTTCCATTTACCTGTTTTTGCATCAAATGAATAAGTGTCTTTGTCGTAAAACTCATCAGCTATTTCAGATTTAGTTAAACCTAAAGCCATCAAAAGAGTTGAAGCAAATATTTTTTTCTTTCTGTCTATCTTGAAATATAAGAAATCTTTAACATCGTATTCTAAATCTAACCAAGATCCTCTGTTAGGAATAACTCTACAATTAAATAATAATTTACCACTTGCATGTGATTTACCTTTATCATGATCAAAGAAAACTCCAGGACTTCTATGCATTTGGTTTACAACTACTCTTTGAACACCATTAGTTATAAAAGTTCCACTATCAGTCATCATAGGCACTTCACCCATGTAAACTTCTTGTTCTTTTGCAGATAAAATATCTTTAGTGTTATTTTCTTGATCTATCTCGTAGACAACTAATCGTAAAGTACATTTTAATGCTGACGTAAAAGATAATCCTCTTTGGATACATTCTTCAGTATCAAATTTTGGCTTTTCAAGTCTATAAGAAACGTACTCTAATGTTGCTTTATCATTTAGATCCTCTATTGGAAAAATACTTTTAAAAACCCTATCAAATCCTTTTGATAAATCTCCTGCTTCACTATCAAAGTCTGTAAGCTGTTTGTATGAATTTTTTTGAACTTCAATTAGATTTGGAATAGATAAAGTTTCTACAAGCTTTCCAAAGCTTTTTCTTACATTTTTCTTCTGAGTAAAAGATAATTGCATTTAATACTAGTCACTGGTTAATAAATTAACCAGTTTATAAAATCTTTCTAATTAATTTATTTAAGTTCTACTTTTGCGCCTGCTGCTTCTAACTTAGCTTTAAGTTCTTCAGCATCTTTTTTATTAACACCAGATTTCACTTCTTTTGGAGCACCTTCAACTAAATCTTTTGCTTCTTTAAGACCTAAAGATGTTGCTGCTCTAACTTCTTTAATAACATTAATTTTTTTATCACCAGCCGAAATTAACATAACTGTAAAATCATCTTTAGCTTCTTCAGCTGCTCCACCTGCTGCTGCTGCTGGTGCTGCTGCAGCCATAGCTGTAACACCCCATTTTTCTTCAAGTTGTTTTGAAAGCTCAGCTGCTTCAACAACAGTTAAACTTGATAGGTCTTCAATAATTTTATTTAGATCAGGCATATTTTTTTTTACTCTTTAGGTTGTTTTTTAAGAATTTTCTGGGCTCAAACTACTCATTTTTTCGGAACGTGCAAGCAAAATACTTACAAATTTTGACGCTGGTGCTGCTAAAATACCGACAATATTTGCTCTAGCTTCATCTAATGTTGGTAGATTAGCTACATTCTGGACTCCAGCTTGGTCTAAAACATCGCTACCCATAATTCCACCTAAAAGTTTTAGGTTTTCATTAGTTTTTGCAAATTTTGATAAAATTCTAGCTGACATTATAGCATCATCAGAAAAAGCTACAGCTGTCGCTCCAGTAAATAGGTTGGAAAGATCCTTACACTTCGTTTTTTCAAGTGCTAACTTTGTGATTCTATTTTTGGTAATCTGAAATTTAATGCCGTGCTCTCTCATTTGAGATCTAAGATCATCAAGTTGAGACATTGTAAGACCTTGGTAGTGTGTTACCAATACAGCTTCATTATTTTGAAACTGAGTTTCCATTTCACTAATATAATTCTTTTTTTGTTCCTTGTTCATCATAACTATATAACTTTTCCTAATTTAACTTTATACGAAACACCCATACTAGATGTTACAAAAGTATTTTTAATTAAATCACCTTTTAAAGTAAGGTTACCTTTTTCTTTTTCTAAAGTGTCTAAAATAGTATAATAATTTTTTAATAGCTGATCGTCATGGAAAGATTTTTTTCCAATGCTAACACCAATGTTTCCATCTTTATCATTTCTAATTTCAGCTTGACCAGACTTAGCATCAGTTACCGCTTGTTTTACATCGTCAGAAACAGATCCAAGTTTTGGATTGGGCATAAGACCTTTTGGTCCTAAAACTTTTCCAAGTTTTGAAAGTTTAACCATCATTCCTGGTGTACAAATTAATTTTTCAAAATCTAACTCACCTGCTTTAATTTTATCAATAAACTCATCACTTCCAACTATATCTGCACCTGCATCCTTAGCCTCTTGTGCTTTATCATCCTCACATACAACGGCGACTTTTACTTTTTTACCAGTTCCACCAGGTAAATTAACTACCGTTCTAATATTGACCTCACCTTTTTTTTGTTTGTTATTAACTTGAAAAGATAGATCGATAGACTCATCAAATTTTGTAGTACAGTTCTTTTTAACATCTGATAATAATTTTTCTATCAATTCAGAAGCTAGATCCTTAGTTTTTTCTGGTAATTTTTTAAATCTCTTTGATGCCATTAGTCTTTAACCTCTATACCCATTGATCTTGCTGAACCTGCAATAATTTTTACAGCTTGTTCTAAGCTATGTGCATTAAGATCTTTCATTTTTTGTGTTGCAATTTCTTCTGCTTGTTTTTTTGTAATTGATCCAGCTATACTTCTGCCAGGTTCTTTTGATCCACCTTTAAGTTTTGCAGCCTCTTTAATAAAGTGAGATGCTGGTGGAGATTTAATTTCGAAATCAAATTTTTTATCTTTGTAAACTGTAATAATAACTGGAATTGGCTTTCCAGCAAGTGCTTTTGTTTTATCGTTAAAAGCCTTACAAAATTCCATTATGTTAATTCCACGTTGACCTAATGCAGGACCAACTGGTGGAGCAGGATTAGCTTGTCCTCCCATAATTTGTAATTTTATATATCCACTAATTTCTTTTGCCATTAACTTGCTTTCTCTACTTGGTTATATTCTAAATCAACTGGTGTTGGTCTTCCAAATATTGAAACAGAAACCTTAAGTCTTGATTTCTCTTCATCTATATCTTCAACCATACCACTGAATGATGCAAAAGGACCGTCAACAACCTGAACTTTTTCACCAATGCTGTATTCTATACCAGATTTTGGCTGAGCTACACCATCTTTTATTTGTCCTAAAATTTTTTCTATTTCTTTATCAGAAACAGGAACAGGAATACCTTTTGAACCTAAAAATCCACTAACACGCTTTAAATTTTTAATCATATGATAGAGATCATTGTCCATTTCACTTTTAATTAAAACATAACCAGGAAAGTATTTCTTTTTTCTCTGAATTCTCTTTCCTCTTTTTACTTCTGTTACATCATGTGTTGGAACAACAATTTCTTCAATTTTATCAGAAATTTTTGCTTTTTCAGCTTCTTCTTTAATTAATCCAGCAACCTTATTCTCAAAATTTGAGTGAGATTGAACAATATACCAATTTTTCATTAAATACTTACCTTTAGTAAAGCTTCCAATAAAAATTTAAGCACTTGATCAAGAAGTAAAAAGAAAAGAGACATAATAACTGCCATAGCAAATACCATTAATGCACCTTGCATTGTTTCTTTTCCAGTAGGCCAAGAAACTTTGAAGGCTTCTTGTTTAACTTCTTGGATAAATTTTATCGGGTTTTTCATAATATACTGTTTAGCTTATTGGCAGGAGCGGAGGGAATCGAACCCTCAACCTCCGGTTTTGGAGACCGGCACTCTACCAATTGAGCTACACTCCTATAGAGTTTACTCTATAATTTTAGTTACTACTCCAGCTCCAACTGTTCTACCACCTTCACGAATAGCAAAGTTTAATTTTTCGCTCATCGCAATTGGAGTAATTAAAGTAACAGTGAATTTAGCATCATCACCAGGCATAACCATTTCAGTTCCAGCTGGTAATGTAACTTCTCCAGTTACGTCAGTTGTTCTAAAGTAAAACTGAGGTCTGTATTTAGTAAAGAAAGGAGTGTGTCTTCCACCCTCATCTTTTTTAAGTACATAAGCCTGAGCTTCAAATTTAGTATGTGGTGTAATTGAACCAGTTTTACAAAGAACTTGTCCTCTTTGAATATCATCTCGCTCAACACCTCTTAATAGAATACCAACGTTATCACCTGCTTCACCAGAATCTAAAAGTTTTCTGAACATTTCAACACCAGTACAAACTGATTTTTTAGTTTCAGTAACACCAACGATTTCAACTTCTTCACCAGTTTTAATAACACCAGATTCAATTCTACCAGTTGCAACAGTTCCTCTACCTGAAATTGAGAAAACATCCTCAACAGGCATTAGGAAAGGTTTATCAACATCTCTAGTTGGTTGAGGAATAAATTCATCAACAGTTTTCATTAATTCTATAATTGAATTTTTTCCAATTTCATCATCTCTACCTTCAACAGCAGCTAAAGCAGAACCTTTAGTAATTGGAGTTGTTTCACCTGGGTACTTGTAAGAAGTTAAAAGTTCTCTAATTTCTTCTTCTACAAGTTCAATCATGTCTTTATCATCTACTTGGTCAACTTTGTTCAAGTAAACAACGATTGAAGGAATTCCAACTTGTCTTCCTAAAAGAATGTGTTCTCTAGTTTGAGGCATAGGGCCATCAGCAGCATTAACTACTAAAATTGCTCCATCCATTTGAGCTGCACCTGTAATCATATTTTTTACATAGTCAGCGTGACCTGGGCAATCTACGTGTGCGTAATGTCTCTTGTCAGTTTCATATTCAACGTGAGCAGTCGAAATTGTAATTCCTCTTTCTTTTTCTTCAGGGGCTTTATCAATTTGATCGTACGCTGTAAAAGTTGCAGTTGAACCAGCTGTTTCAGATAACACTTTTGTGATCGCTGCAGTTAATGTTGTTTTACCATGGTCGACATGACCAATTGTTCCAATGTTACAGTGTGGTTTATTTCTTACGAACTTTTCTTTTGACATTACTTTTTTACCTCAGTTTAGTTTTATTAATAATTTCTTTTTTTCTTGGAGCGGGTAAAGAGAATCGAACTCTTACATCCAGCTTGGAAGGCTAGCGTTCTACCATTGAACTACACCCGCACAACATCAAGAATAACACTCCATTGTTATAAGAAATTTTATTGAATGGTGGAGGGGGAAAGATTCGAACTTTCGAAGACCGAAGTCAACGGGTTTACAGCCCGCCCCATTTGACCGCTCTGGAACCCCTCCTTTTTGGGGAAGTGTCCCCTTCTTCAATAAAGCTTCAAACAACATGCGTTTTATATATTTTTATTATGCAATTGCAACACGAGATTTACTGTGAAAATTGAGGAAAATACGTATAAAACAAAGATAATTTTATGAATAAATCATCATTTTTAATAGTTGGTCAACATGCGGTTATTGAGGCTTTAAGAAACCCAAAAAGAAAGGTTTTAAAAGTTTTTTTAACAGAAGAAAGTAAAAAAAATATTCATAGAAAAAACCCAAAGAAAAATGTTCTTGAAGACGTTAAGGTTTATTTTAAATCAAAAAAAGAATTAGATAAGTACACTTCTAAAGATCAAATGATGCATGGTGGTTATATTGCAGAAGTTGAACATTTAGACCAACCTGAATTAAAAGAATTTATAAAAGGAAAAAATAATCTAACGTTTGTTTGTATAGATGAAGTAACTGATCCAAGAAATATTGGATCATTAATTAGAAGTGCCTCTTCATTTCACATAGATGGTTTGATAGTTAAAGAAAGACAATTTCCATCTGATAGTAAACTTATGTATAAAGCTGCAAGTGGTTGCATGGAACATATTAATATTTTTGAAGTATCAAACATAAATTCCACACTTAAAAATTTAAGAGAAAAGAATTTTTGGGTTTATGGGTTTGATGCAAGAGGAGAAAAAGACTTTACAGATATTAAATGGGAAGGAAAAAATGTTCTTTTATTTGGATCTGAAGGATTTGGTATGAGAGAGCATACTGGAAAGTACACAGATTTTTTAGTTAAGATTGATATAAATAAGGATGTAGAAAGCTTAAATATCTCAAATAGTGCAGCGATTGTGTTTCATCATTTAAGTTATTTGAAAAAAAATTCTTGATTAGTCTAAGATTTCTTAATAGAAATCGGTTATGCCCTTGTAGCTCAGCTGGTAGAGCAATTGATTTGTAATCAATAGGTCCGCGGTTCGACTCCGTGCGGGGGCACCATCACTTAATTATTTGAAGTTTCTTTACGAGCTTGCTCAATCTTAATTTTCTTATGAAGACTGTTATTTTTATCGTACAATAATTCAAAGCTAATTTTTTTATTAGCTTGAATTTTAATTGTCTTTGCATTTCTAACTTCAAAATTATCTGCAACAGCACTAATGGGTCTTTTATTTGTATCTAAATTTTTTATTAAAATTTTAGATTTATCACTAACAATTATACCCTTCCACCTTCTAGGTCTAAAAGGACTAATAGGAGTAACTGCTAATTTTCTTGAATCTAAATTTAGAATTGGTCCATGTGCTGATAAATTATAAGCTGTACTACCTGCTGGTGTTGAAACTAACACTCCATCAGAGATAAGATTTTTAATAATATTTTTCTTATTAGCTGTAATAGAAATTGATGATGCCTGCTTGCTTTGTCTTAATATTGACACCTCATTAATAGCTATTGATTTTTTTATTTGATTATTTTTATTAGTAACAGTCATTTGTAGAGGATAAATTTTTATACCTGTCTCTTATACACATCTCCGAGC
>OJIG01000101.1_pt1 | contig 11118 bp, 10 predicted proteins | sample 1595431 | NCBI WGS metagenome assembly OJIG01 (sample SAMN05416742, study PRJEB24817) | seawater metagenome | isolation source: Sea water | place: Canada:Atlantic | collected 2013-07
CAGCGTCAGATGTGTATAAGAGACAGCGTTTTACAGCTAGGTATGCAAAACCACCAGTAATTGCCGCTAACAATAAAAATATGAAGTGAGGCATACCAGGAATAACACCCAACAAGGTCATAATGCCAGTAACGACAATGAGCGCTTGGGGGCTACCTAATTGGTTCACCACTTCACTCGACATGTCTGAGGTCGAGGTGACACGAGTCACAATAATTGCTGTTGCAGTCGCAAGCAATAAGGAAGGAATCTGAGCCACTAGACCGTCGCCAATGGTTAATAGAACATAGGTTTCGGTGGCTTGATCAAAAGTCAAACCATGGGTACCCATGCCAATAGCAAGGCCACCAATAATGTTAATGAGCAGGATCAGAAAACCTGCGACTGCATCGCCTTTCACAAATTTACTGGCACCATCCATCGAACCATAAAAATCCGCCTCTGCCGTCACATCTGCGCGCCGTTCGCGGGCTTCATCTTGCGACAGTACACCTGCATTTAGGTCAGCATCAATTGCCATCTGTTTGCCAGGCATAGCATCCAAGGTAAAGCGGGCACTGACTTCTGATACACGGCCTGCACCCTTGGTCACTACAAGAAAGTTGATAATCATAAGAATAGAAAATACGATGATACCCACCACATAATCACCACCAATGACGAAATCACCAAATGACTGAATAACCTGACCCGCTGCATCGGTGCCCGTGTGACCTTCAACAAGTACAATCCGAGTCGATGCTACGTTTAATGCCAAACGCAGCAAAGTTGCAAATAATAGGACCGAAGGAAAGGACGAAAAATCTAATGGCCGCATGGTGTTAATAGAAATCATTACAATGATTAGGGCAAGGGCAATATTGAGGGTAAAAAATAAATCTAACAAAAACGCAGGCAGTGGAACTATCATCATTAAGATGATCAGCAGAACCAACATAGGGATTAATAACCCCGTCAAATGTTTGACGTTGATTTGATCCTTCACGCTTATAACTTGTGAAAAATTCATAATAACTTGGACCCTAAGGTAAAAATAAAAAACTAATCGTTTGTTTTTTATAGATTATTTATATTTATCTATTAACTTTTAATCAATGGTGTCGATAAGAAGTCTATTGTCAATGGACTCATTAAAACATCACTATGTATGGATAAAAGCAATAACAGTGCCAACATTCGATTACTTTTAATAATTAATTCTTATTAACACCTCAAGTCTGCAATTATGGGGTCGATAATATCTTTATAGACCCAGAGGAAATAACTATGACCGTTCATACCACCCAAAAACTTCGCCTTCTAATTATAGCGTTAGCGACCTTTACCTTAGGGGGATGCACTTTGTCCATGACGGGTAGCCAAACGCCTGCAGCTGAAGTCAATCCGCCGATCTATCAAAAGGAAGTGATCATTTCCACAGGCTATGCCAACATCAGTGCACAAAAAAGTAAAAGCCCAGCCCAACGTCGGCTGATGGCTATACGGGTGTCTAAATTAGACGCCTACAGAAATCTAACGGCACAGGTCTATGGACAGAATATTAATGCATCGAGCACTGTGGCAGACATGGTACTTGCAAGTGACACCATGCGTGCGCATGTGGAAGGGGTTGTATACGGCGCCAAGGTTGTCAGCATCAACCCAATAGGCGATGATAGCTATGAAACTAAGCTGGAATTAGAACTAGACACTATGCAGGAACTTAGACGAGTTTTTTTAGTGGCTAGATAACTCCCTTTACGGTTATCTCATGAAACAATTAAACCATCCACAGCGCACCAGCACTATCATCTGCGCAGTATTAACAGGGCTAGTCATTAGCCAATTAAGCCTAGCGGAGCAAGACCCAACGCCGAAGCTTATCGTGTCTGGGCAGGCGGTAGTGGCTGATGGGGGTATTGAAAGTGCCATAGCAAGAGCCACACTTGATGCTCTGCGCTCCGCAGCTACCCAACGCCAAGGCCAAATGACTAGCCAAAGCATAGTCAGCTCAGATGGCCAACTGACGGAAAACATCAGGCTCAAAACCAGCTTAAACATGCGTCGAATGGACCTATTGGAGCAAATCGAAGTCCAGGGTGTAGTCACAGTGAAGCTCGCCTTAGAACTTGATGAAGGCACAAAAGATTGTCCTCTGCCCCAATTAACTCAGGTGGTGACAACAGACTTAGCGACGCCACCCAATGACAGCAGCTATCATCAAGTAGACATTAATCAATTACTACTCGACACCGAAGCGCAATTTTCTAGCCTGGCAAAAGGAGGAAATTTTGTCACTCATCGGATTAATCCAGCGCTTAATACTTATCAAACAGCATGGCTTGCCTCTGAGGCTTATAATCAAGCTGACTATCATTTGGCTATCGGTGCCCAGTGGTTGTCCACAACTACTATTGAGCCGGAACCTAGTGGCTTAGGCAGTCTAATGAGTTCATTAAATGGTACTTTGAATAACACATTAAATGGACCCCAAGTTCAACCTCCTAACCTAATGCTAACTGCTACTTTTTCAAGTCCCTATCGTGCTGATATCGACTTACGTCATCAGCAGCAATTTACCTTACCAGCCAACCGCTCCATTTCCCAATCTGGTACGCCCATTCCTCAAGAGCTTAGTCAGCAGGTGGCAAAGTGGGTAGAAAGATCATGGCGCAGTATCCATCAAACTGTGCAGTGTGAAGGGAGCTACATTAAGCTTAGCAAAATCATTGACCAACCCTTATGGCGCATTAATAAAGGGCAAAAGTTAGGTCTAGAACAGGGGCAAAAGTTATTATTATTACCCCAAAATTATGAAGATGGAATTCTTAATCCAGATGCCAGAAGTGCACCACTTGTATTCAAAGTGACGCAGTTACAACCCCACGCTGCGCTGCTAGAACATGTGGCAGGGCCAGATAATATAACTAATGCCACCGCCCAAGTGATTGTATTTTAGATGTTGACAAAGTATTTGCACAAGGAGTTATCACCCATGAATAGTCGTCTAATATGCAGCCTATTTGCTGCTAGCCTCATCGCCAGCCCGGTGAGTGCCAATGAACAACAAACGCAGGAGCACTTGAAAGTGCTACTGGGCGAATTGCTCCACCTTGAACAACAGATAGATACCCGTCAGGATGTGGTTAACGCGATCGCACCTGGGTCTGAGTATCGCATTAAACCGGGGGATTCTTTAACCGATATTGCCAAGCGGGCGTATGGTGAGACCAACATCAAACTCAGTTTAGTAAAGCAACTCATTATTAGTAATAACCCGAAGGCGTTTTTCCGGAGCAATGCTAATTATATGTATGCCGACAAAGTCATTACGATCCCAAGTATAGAGGACTTTAGAGCCATGTTATTTTCTGGCGACACTGACACTTTGTTAAATGATGATGACAAGACCCATTGGATTCGCTTTCCTTAATCTGTATTACCAGACAAAAAAAGCGCGCTTAATTAAGCGCGTTTTTTTAACTAAGAAACCTAGGCTTATGAGCCTTTAATTATTTTATAACTGGCGTGACACTGAGGCTATTTTTTGCTTCACCAAGTGCAATAAATCATCTTCTTCATGGTTACGAAAGAAAATAAACCGCAGGCCCACCAGCAGTTTTAGCCCATCTGCATGGGATCGCATATGACGCACTTCAGCATTAACTTTAGTTTGAAAGCCATCCACCTTAAGTTCAATGTGCTTAATCGCCTTACCGACTTCAACGTCGTATAAGTTTGCTTGGGGAAGTAACACAGATGCGCCGCCACCAGAGACGTCAATCACATCGACAGGCTGCCCCCCAATACTCATGTTAATCTTTTCATCACTAGCTGCTGGCAACTGCAGCATCTCCCGATTTGGTTTTGCTCGCACATTCTCCGGCAACTTAGCCGAAAAACCGACACCACCACTAGACGCACTGACATCACCCACTTGTACATCAAAGTAGTGGATGCGGCCTTCGTGAAAAAACTCCACCCGCAAGCGATCTTGAGCTTCGATCATAGCCACAAAGTCAGGTTCATTGATCGGTTCGAGCACTAGAGTCACGTCATTGTTACTGGGCGCTTGCTGATCCGCAGACTTATAAACCACTTCTTGCAAACGATAGTCAGCCAAAGTTTGATCTACAGCATCTCCAAAGCTGACATAAAAAGAACGCTTGCGCGCCTTTGCCGACATGAAAAAGTGATATATGTCTTTAAAGCCACTAATCTCTACTTCGTCTTTCAAAAAAACCTCCACTCGGGCTTGCACCGATGATTTTAAACGATACAACCAACATTCTTCTTATTCTTATCGACCAAATGATACCAAAATAAAGTATTTAAATAACCTGATTTCGTAACTCATCAATATTAGCGGGAATAGTTTGTGCTGGGTAGGCCGCTTGCGTGCGCGCATGTAACTGCTGTCTCAAAGGGCTATGCTTTGGCAAATGCAAAAAGTACAAAGCGCTTTGGGCTATTTCTGGAGCCATATCCAACTGTTTGGCCCACTGCTCTATAATGGCAAATAAGTTATCATTATTAGGTGCGGGTATGGCCCTAGTTTGCACCTGATCCAAATCTTCCCCTGCCAACACCCTTTGGCACAGAGCCTTGTAGTGTTGTTTAAACAGTCCTTGTGTGGCTTGACGAGTTAGGGTTTTTAGCTCAAACCACCCCGTTGCCCTTCCTGCATGATATACCGCCGCGTGACTCCAAGAATGGTGGCTTGGCGCCGTTGCATGGCGACATGCCTCAGCATAGGCTTGATCAACCGACGTCAAACCAAAACTCTGTTGGCATTGGTCCATCAGTTGCAAGAATTCTGCAATTGAGGGCATCCAGCTATATTGTCTTTTAGTTTGTTCTAGGGCGAGCACCAATACATCTTCTTCATAACCCGCCAAACTTAAGGCCCATTCACGCTTCGCTATAATAATTTCTTTGTCGTCATCAAAAGCACTTTTAAACTTATGACCGTAGATCGTCATAAAACGAGCAAACAGCATGTTCACCAAAGATTTTACTTTTTGGTCAACAGGCGCACTCGCAGCAACAACCGTTTTACCAGTCGGTATTATTGATGTCGAGCACGTTTGCAGTAATGTTTCGTCGGCGTTGTTTAGCAGCGTATCTAGCTTCTTCATTAGATGGATTAGTCTGTTGTTGGGTTTGTCTTTGAGCCCGAGCCTGAGCTGTTTGCTGTTGAATTTGTTCTTTTTTGACCCATTTTAAAAACTTTTGATCCCAGCCACCGGGGGTTTCTCGGCGTCCTTTGTCCATATAGTAGACCACAAACTCATCTTTAATGCCTAGGACAAAGGCTTCACTTATTTGGTGCTGTTGAGCTAAAACCTTAACAATATTTACTGACGGTTTCCATTCAATATCCATGTGGCATAAGTGCTGGTGCTGGGCTTCTTTAGCAGCAAATAATCGGCTTAATTCATCACCGTCTCCGGCGTCACGACGCCAGCCTCCAAAGCCGGCCATAGAGGGCCTTTCACTGGCTACGGGGTTATCTATAGCCTGAGATTCGTCTACAGCTTTCAATGGTTCTGTTTCTGGTTCTAAGTTTTGTGTTAACTCCAACTGCAGCTCTATACGCACCATACCATTGCCAGCAGGGGCCACTTGCAGCAAACCTATGGCCGACAATTGCGAAAGTAATTGGCCTTGGTGTTGCCTGGTAAAACAAAGTGCTCGACCATACAAACGTTGCTCTTCAACCACGACTTGTCCACTCCAAGCACCTACTAACTCCGTTACTACTGCCAACATGAGGGCTTGTTCTAAACCATAGCGCTGGGCTAAGTAGGGTGCAATAGGTAAAGTGGGAGCCAACAATTGCATAACGAGGATCAACTTTAAACGAGTTCTTTTGGACATTCTACCCTAACTGGTCCTGTGCTAACATCTTCAATGTTAACCAATGAGTAATAAAGCACTATGACCATAAAAAGCCCAATAGAACAGATGTTAGAGCACCAATCAATTCGTAAATTTACTAGCCAAGTCATTCCACAAGACATGATCAACACTTGTGTCACTGCCGGTCAAGCGGCCTCAAGTTCCAGCTTTGTGCAAGTCACCAGCGTCGTTCAAGTCAACTCGCCATTGACACGGGCTGCTTTAGCAGAGGCATCTGGTGGCCAAAATTATGTGCAGAGCGCAGCCACTTTTTTGGTCTTCTGTGCAGACTTACAACGCAATCAACAAATATGTCAGCGCCAACAGCAACAGATGCCCATCGGTTTTACTGAACACACTCTTATTGCCAGTATAGATACAGCACTATTTGCACAAAATGTGTTGTTGGCTGCTCAAAGTCTCGGTTTAGGTGGGGTTTTTATTGGTGGCTTACGCAATCAGCCAGAAACAGTCACTCAGCTATTAAACTTACCTCAGCAGGTATTTCCCATATTTGGTCTTTGCCTTGGCTACCCAGATCAAAACCCTGGCCAAAAGCCAAGACTGCCGCTATCCATGGTACTGCACCAAGATCATTATTCAAATCAAGAGTTGGAGAAACTTGCTAGTTACGATGCACAGATAAGCGCCTACTACCAACAGCGCAGTCATGGAAAAACAGACCTCACCTTTAGCCAACATATTATCAAGACTATGCTTAAAGAGGCGCGGCCCCATATGCTTCCTTACTTACATAGTCAGGGATTCGCGACTCGATGAGGCTAACACCTAGGTAATCTGTCGAGCCTGAATAATGTCGTACCATTGGGCAGGCCCAGTTTGATGAACTGAGGTACCACCAGCATCAACAGCGACTGTCACAGGCATGTCTTGCACGTCAAATTCGTAGATGGCCTCCATACCAAGTTCTGGAAATGCCACTATTTCAGCACTCTTAATCGCCTTAGAAACCAGATAGGCTGCGCCACCTACAGCCATTAAATAGACGGCTTTATGGGCTTTAATGGCATCAATGGCAATTTGCCCACGTTCAGCCTTACCAATCATGCCTAACAAGCCCGTTTTTTCAAGCATCGTGCTGGTAAATTTATCCATGCGAGTCGCTGTGGTGGGGCCTGCTGGGCCTACAGCTTCATCTCTCACAGGGTCCACTGGGCCCACATAATAAATAAACCGGCCCGTTAGGTCTACAGGCAGCGGTTCACCCCGAGACATCATGTCTATCATCCTTTTATGAGCTGCATCTCGCCCAGTCAGCATCTTACCAGACAACAATAAGGTCTCCCCTGGCTGCCAAGTTAATACGTCAGTTGGAGTGAGAGCATCTAAATTCACTTTTCTCGCCCCTGCACTAGCATCCCATGCAATGTCAGGGTATTCATCTAGACGTGGTGGTGTTTGTAAGCTCGGGCCAGTGCCATTAAGCACAAAATGTGCATGTCTGGTGGCTGCACAGTTAGGAATCATGCACACAGGTAATGAAGCAGCATGAGTGGGATAATCCAAAACCTTAATATCTAGCACGGTGGTCAGGCCACCTAATCCCTGAGCTCCAATCCCCAAGTTATTCACCGCGTCAAACAACTCTAAACGCAGTTTGTCTGCAGTGTTATGAGCACCACTGGCCTGCAGTTGGTGAATATTCACTGGATCCATTAAAGATTTTTTAGCCAGAATCGCAGCTTTTTCTGCCGTGCCCCCAATACCTATGCCTAACATGCCAGGTGGGCACCAGCCGGCCCCCATAGTCGGCACCGTTTTTAATACCCACTCAACGATACTGTCGGAGGGGTTTAACATGACCATTTTACTTTTATTTTCTGAGCCCCCACCTTTAGCTGCCAATTGAATATCAACTTGATCACCCTTAACGATAGAGGTATGAATGACCGCCGGCGTATTATCTTTAGTATTGGTTCTGGCACCCGCAGGATCAGATAGAATAGAGGCTCTGAGTTTATTATCAGGGTGTAAATAAGCCCGCCTTACCCCTTCGTTAATCATTTCTTCTAAACTAAGCTCGGCGTCCCATTGCACATTCATACCCACTTCAACAAACACCGTGACAATGCCTGTGTCTTGGCAGATTGGACGTTTACCTTCGGCACACATACGAGAATTAATTAAAATTTGCGCCATGGCATCCTTAGCAGCTTTGGATTCTTCACGCAGGTAGGCTTCATGCACTGCGTGTATAAAATCTAGAGGATGGTAGTACGAAATAAATTGTAATGCGTCAGCGACGCTATCAATCAAGTCCTGTTGGCGAATTATTGTCATGGTGGCATCCTAATGTGGCTTAAATCGTAAGCCACATTATAACCCCTTAAATACTTTAACTCTGCTTTAACTCTGCTTTAACTCTGCTTTAACTCTGCATTTCGTCCACATCATCTGCCGTTGCAGCAGGTGATAATAGATTCAATTATTGAGTCGCTTTAACACCAAAGGTAATAAAAGTCTCCTCACTGGGGGCATTCGCCTTCCTGTTCGCCGCATCTTGAGCTAATTTTTCCTGCTCAAGATCATAATAGCGCTCTTGCTCTAAGGCGACTAAAGCCTTTACTTTGCCAACAAGGTCTTCGTTTTGAATAGACTTCATTTGCAACTGTAAGCTGTCAATCCGAGTTTTTAGCTGTTTTAACACGCTCTGCTGCGCTTTACTGGTGTTCTGTAAACCATTGAAACTAGCCAATATCCGATCATTAACACTGCCTAACATCTGCTCATTGACTTGCGCTTGCTGTGACGCCGCTTGTTGCGAATCGGTGCCTACTTGCCGAAGGTAAAACATCATCTGTTCAACACTTTGACCGAGTTGATGGTTAACATCAGCCACATCAATTAGCTGCGTCTCTAACAAGGTCACTCGGTCCATTTGTTGTTCAAATTGAACCAACTTGGCACCCATGGCCAAACTGACACTCGTTGCGTCTTTTACCGAGCTCTGTAGCACGAATAACATAGCCGCGCCGCTGATTAAACCGATCAATCCTAAGGCAAAAATGATCATCAGTAAGAAATTATTCGATCTCCGTAAACCCTTGGCCATGTTATTAATGGTTGTTACACTGCCTAACAGCATATGAATGGATTGGTTGGTAGAATGTGCCGCTTCGTTGGCCGCACTGGCTGCATCCAGCACAATTTCGGTCAAGCCTTCAATATTACTAGCTTCAGGTGGGGTTTTTTCAGCGACTGGTGCAGCTTCTTCTAGATAATCAATCTCGTCATCAAACCTAACCAAATCATCATCTTCAGACACTTTTTCCACCTTAGCTTGAAGGCTGGGTTGCTGAGCCTTTGCTACTTTAACTGGGGCTTCTATTGCTTGTTCTGCCTGATCACTTAACTCAACTTCTGCATCAACTTGACTGAGTACTTCTGACATTTGTTCAGCCAGTTCTTGTGCCACGTCCAATTCATCTTTAGCCCGAGCTTGGGCAGCTTCTTGCTCTGCCACTGCCACAGAAACGACCTCAATATCCAAAGCCACTTCGGTTTCCGTTTGCTGTTGCTTTTTATCTGTATCTTCGTCACTCATGGGTTTTACATCTCAGTCGATCCATAGCCTACAGAAGCGAGTAGGCTACAGCGGGTCTTTACGCTCAGTTAAATCTTCATTCTCAGTAGTTATATCGTCAGTTTTTGAGCGAATCTTAGACATTTTTTCAGCTAATCGACCAGAAAGTTCAGATTCTTCGTTATTTTCATTGGCTTTTGAGTCTTTAACATCGGCCACTGGAGCCGTCTCAAGGGTGTCCACCGTATCCAAAGAAACTGGCGAAGCATGAGTTTGAGCTGCATTCTTACCCGTTAGCTTTGCAGTACCTGCATTCCTCGCATTTTGGTGGCCCATATCAGCCTGCATTGCATCAGCGGGCAAATGGTCTCCCATGTCAACTTGTGTGACTTGAGCTGGAAGTTCACCTTCTAAGGCTGCAAATCCTGCTTGGCCATCGACATGATGGCCCATATCAGCCTGTCCCACTCCGGCCAATTGCTCGCCTTTTAATTTAGCCAACCCTGCGGTGCCATCAATGTGTTCACCCATATCTGCTTGGCCTGGCCCTTGAGGCACATGATCACCTAAGTCCGCTTGGCCTGCTCCTTGAGGCGCATGCTCACCTAAGTCCGCTTGACCTGCTCCTTGAGGCACATGCTCACCTAAGTCCGCTTGACCTGCTCCTTGAGGCACATGATCGCCTAAATCCGCTTGGCCTGCACCATCAGGCCTACTGCCTTCAAAGTTAGTAGTCTCTGGCTCAGAGTCTGCGGAACTAGAGGGACGAAGGCCATCGAGCTTGGCTTTAGCCACTGCAGAATGTTGATCTGTGCTTTCAGAAACCAAAGATGTCGAGGAGGGACTTGCAGCATTTTTTTGCGCCAGTTTATGGGCTTCTATTTGAGCCCTTTGGGCGGGGCTCAATTGATCAACTTTAGATTTAAGGGTTGCGGTTGGATGAGCGTTAGATTTGCCACTAGGCTGGGAATTCAATTTCGCCACATTAATCGCATCGGCATCAGAGAAGCGCTGCCAGTCAGCGGCCAGTTCACTTTCTTTGCCTTTGGTATTAGACGTGCGCTTTTGGCTGGCAACAAAATCAGCGTTATGCTGATGTTTATTCACTTCTGCGACTCTTTCAGGTAAAGCAATTTTATTAGCTTTTTTAGTGCTAGAAACACGTTTAAATAAACTTTTGTCAACTTCAATGTCTTTTTTCACTAAGTGCATCTCCATCTTACTTACAGCTTTGTCGTAAATCTATGTATTGACCTTTTATTGAATTATTATAGCCCTAAGTCGCGTTAATGAGGACCTAGACCTTGGTTTAGATATTATAGCGTTAAATAGCCTCTCCGTCTTCGTTATATCGAAAATCAGCAGGTACTTCAGGATTTGGCTGCCTTGGTTGAGGAACCCCCGGGGTCACCGCATTAAGTTGATAAACGTATGCCAAGACCTGAGCCACAGCGACAAATAAACCCTCAGGAATCTCCTCTTTAATTTCACTGGTAAAATACAGTGCTCGTGCTAACAAGGGCATACGTAATATTTGCACACTTTCTGTTTCAGCAAGTTCTCTTATGCGGGCCGCCATTTCACCCTGGCCCTTGGCTAAAACAATGGGTGCCCCTGCTCCTGCTTGGTCATAAACGATCGCCACAGCAAAGTGTTGTGGGTTAGTGCTGTCTCTTATACACATCTGACGCTGC
>OJIG01000108.1_pt1 | contig 10411 bp, 10 predicted proteins | sample 1595431 | NCBI WGS metagenome assembly OJIG01 (sample SAMN05416742, study PRJEB24817) | seawater metagenome | isolation source: Sea water | place: Canada:Atlantic | collected 2013-07
CTACACGTAAGGAGTCGTCGGCAGCGTCAGATGTGTATAAGAGACAGAGTATAGAGTGCGCAGATGATGTTAATATAAATCTTAAAAATTTTATTGATAATTAAATGACAAAAATTCAAAACTTTAAAATGTACATAGACGGTCAATGGGTTGAGTCTGAGTCTGGTAAAACTATTGAAACTTTAAACCCAGAGAATAATGAAGTTTGGGCAACTGTACCTGAAGCAGATGCAAAAGATGTAGATAAAGCAGTTAAGGCTGCACAAAAAGCTTTTGATAACTCCTGGTCTAATTTACATCCAAGAGATAGAGCTAAATATTTAAGGTCTCTAGCAAACTTACTGAGAGAGAATGCTGAACATCTTGGAACTATAGAAACTATTGATACAGGAAAAATTTTTAGAGAAACTAAAACACAAGCTAATTATATTGCTGAATACTATGATTACTTTGCAGGTCTTGCTGATAAAGTTGAAGGAACAGTCGTACCAATTGACAAACCAGACATGCAAGTAACAACTACTCGAATACCTATTGGTGTGGTTGCTGCAATCATTCCATGGAACTCCCAAATGTTATTAACAGCTGTTAAACTTGCCCCCGCATTAGCCATGGGAAATACCGTTGTAATAAAAGCATCCGAACTTGCGCCTGTAACTTTATTGGAATTTGCAAAATTAATTGAAAAATCAGGAATACCAAAAGGAGTGGTTAACATAATCACTGGTTTAGGTGAACCTTGTGGTAAAGCTCTAACTACACATAACCTTGTGGAGAGAATTGCATTCACAGGTGGTCCAGAAACTGCCAAACATATCGTAAAAAATTCAGCTGAAAATTTATCACAAGTAAGCTTAGAACTAGGTGGAAAAAGTCCTGTTGTAGTATTTAATGATGCTGAACAAGAGAATGCACTTAATGGAATTACTGCTGGCATCTTTGGTGCAAGTGGTCAAAGCTGTATTGCTGGATCAAGACTTTATATTCAATCAAAAATTTATGATGAATTTTTAGATAAGTTAGTCACAAAAGCTGAAAAGATAAAACTAGGCGCCCCGATGGATAAAGATACTCAAATGGGTCCTTTAAATAGTTTCAAACAATTAGAAAATATTGAAAGAAATATTAAAGCTACCATTGAACAAGGTGGAAAAATTAGATGTGGAGGAAAAAGATCAAATATATCTAATAAAGGCTATTATTTTCCAGCTACAATAATTGAATGTAAAAATCATAACCTACCTACTGCTGAAAATGAATTATTTGGTCCAGTATTATCTGTTATGAAATTTGATACAGAGGAAGAGGCTATTAAATTAATGAATGATAATAAATATGGATTATCTTCTGGGGTTTATTCATCAAACCTTGGGAGAGGTATGAGAGTTTCAAAGGCAGTAAGAGCTGGAATAGTATTTGTAAATACATATAGATTAATTTCACCCATGGCTCCCTTTGGAGGAATTAAAGATAGTGGCTACGGTAAAGAAGCTGGAATTGAATCTATCAAAGAATATACAAGAATAAAGACAACATGGTATAATTCTTCGGAAAAGCCGATGACAGATCCATTCACAATGGGTTAATTTTTTGACTACACGACATTATTTTTTAGTTTTATTTATTATGTTTATTTTTGGAAGTTCATATCCAGTAAACAAGCTTGCTTTAAATACATCCTTACCACCCATGTTAGCAGGATCCTTAAGAATGTTTATACTTTTTATTTTTCTCATTCCATTTTGTAAATTTAAAATCCCAGATAAAAAATATTTTTTTCCTTTAATAGGTTTTTCATTAACTATGGGCTTTGGAGTTATATTTTTTTTAAATTTATCATTAGGTAAAGCAACTTTAGTTGCTCCTATTATTATTGGAGCTCAACTAGCAATACCCTTTGCTATTCTTGTAAGCTCAATTTTTCTTGGTGAAAAAGTTAGTACAAAACAGTGGATACTAATACTTATTTCTTTTTTTGGAATTTTTCTAATTGGTTATGACCCAAATTTAAAAGGAGAAATTTATGCACTTTTTTTATGTGGTATTTCTGCTTTTTTTTATGGGATTGCAAATGTGTTATCAAGGTACATCAAAGAAGTTGATGTAAAGTTTTCAAATATGATCATGGGACTTACAGGCTTTATTACCATCTTAATATTTTCAATTTTTACTGAAGGAAATACAATTAATCATTTAAAAGATATTGATATAAACACGTGGTTTCTTTTGCTTCATAATGGAGTAACTGTCTCCGTTATTGCTCATACTTCTTTATTTTATCTCTATAAATTTTATTCAGTTAATAAAGTTATGCCCTTCTATTCTCTATTTCCAATATTTGGTTTAATTCTAACTTTCTTAATTTTTGGAGAAATTCCAACGATATTAAGTGCTATTGGTGGGGCTATTGTGATTATTTCAGTCTATCGCCTTCAAAAAATTAGATAATTCTCCTATTGAAAATTCATTTAAATAGTCTTTAATTTGATTTTTATAAATTGTTAACAATCAAAGAGGAAAATAATGAAAAAACTATTTATTGCTGCATTTATATTCGTTTCTACTTTTACAACGAATACATTCGCAGAAGTTAAGATGGGAATCATCCTAGGATTTACTGGTCCTATTGAATCTCTAACACCAGCTATGGCTGCATCTGCAGAGCTTGCATTTAAAGAAGCTTCTGATTCAGGTTCACTATTAGGTGGAGAAACAATTTCAGTAGTAAGAGCAGACTCAACTTGTGTTGATTCAGCAGCAGCAACAGCAGCAGCAGAAGGTGTTATTGCACAAGGTGTTGCAGCAATTATGGGTGCTGACTGTTCAGGTGTAACTGGTGCTATCGCATCTAATGTTGCTGTACCAAATGGTGTAGTAATGATTTCACCATCAGCAACTTCGCCAGGACTTACAGCTTTAGATGATAAGGGTTTCTTTTTTAGAACAGCCCCATCTGATGCTAGAGGTGGTCAGATTTTAGCTGATATTACTAAAGACAGAAGAATCAAAAGTGTAGCAATTACTTACACTAACAATGACTATGGAAAAGGTTTAGCTGATGTTTATGCAGCAGCTGTAAAAGCTCATGGTATTAAAGTAACAATTGTATCTGCTCATGAAGATGGAAAAGCTGATTACTCATCTGAAGTAGCTACTTTAGCTTCAGCAGGTGGTGATGCAGTAGCAGTAATTGGTTACCTAGACCAAGGTGGAAAAGGAATTATTCAAGGTTCTTTAGACTCTGGTGCATTTGATAAATTTATTTTATCTGATGGTATGATTGGTGACTCGTTAACTGATGCTTTTGGAAAAGATTTAAATAAATCTTTTGGTTCAATGCCTGGTTCAATGAATGAAAAAACAGCAGGTACTTTTGCATCCGTTGCTAAAGCAGCCGGTATCGACTCATCTGGACCTTATACTGGTGAATCTTATGATGCAGCAGCTTTAATCGTTCTTGCGATGCAAGCAGGTGGATCAGCTGATAGAGCTTCTATTGCTAAGAATGTAATGGATGTTGCTAACGGTCCTGGAACTAAAATTTATCCAGGTGAACTTAAAAAAGGTTTAGATTTATTAGCTAAAGGTAAAAAAGTTGACTACGAAGGTGCAACTGGAGTTTCTTTTACTAGCGTTGGTGAAGCTGAAGGTTCTTTCTTAGAGAAAGAAATCAAAGGTGGAAAATTTAAAAATAAAAAACAAAGATAATTAATATCTTAATTTTAAAACCCTCAGCAGTGAAAATTGCTGGGGGTTTTTTTTATCTAAAAATTGCTGATAATCCTAAAAAACCCAAATATTGAGATGAATATAAGAAAGTAAAAAACAACTTTTCTATAAGTCTCCTCTTTACTTTTAACAAAAAATTTATCACCAATATAAACACCTATTGGTAAAATAATAATCAATGGAATGGTTCTATAAATAGTTGTGACATCTACAATTCCAGCAAAAAAACTAAGAGCAAAAGCATAAATATCTGTTAAGAAAAATAATGCTGCTAATGAACCTCTGATTATTGCAGGTTGAATGCTTGTAACCAATAAGAATAGTGCAACAGGCATTCCTCCTAAAGTAGTTAATCCATTTAATGTTCCAGAAATTATTCCTGTAAAGAATTTTCCATAATTGTTATTAATCTTTTGATTTGTGTAGCCTCTCATTAATAAAAATGAAAAAAATATGATTAGTACACAAACAGATAGATGTGTTGTGTTTGGAGATAAATACTTTAATAAATAAAGACCAATAGGTGAACCAATGCCTATTCCTATTAATAACTTTAAAACAAAATTCCAATCTATTTTATTCCATATATATGGAACCATAAAAATACTAATAATGACCTCAAGTATCAGGATAATTGGAACTATTTCTATCGCAGGCAGAATAAAAGAAAAACCTGAAATACATGTTGCTGAAAAGCCAAAGCCATTAAATCCCCTTATAATAGATGCAATAAATACGGTAAATATTACAAAATAAATTTCGACTAAACTGAGTTGAAAATAAGCTAGTAAATCCATCTTACTTTCTTTCTTTAAAATCTGCCCTCAATGTTGACAAAACAATTATTGTTAAAAATATTATGCAAACTAAATTCATTGTTTTCCAACTTGTTAAGGTTAAGAAAACTCCTGCAGATAAACTTGCAGTTGCTTGAATTGAATAAACTATTAGATCATTAAATCCTTGTGCCTTAAATTTTTCGTTTTCCCTATAAGATAAAACTAATAGACTTGTTCCAGATATAAATAAAAAGTTCCAACCAAATCCTAAAAATATTAATGCAATTAAATAATTAGTAAAATTTTGATCAAAGAAACTAGTTAAAACTGTTATTAAAAATAAAAAAACACCAGCGTACATTATTTTACTATGTCCAAATTTTCTAATCAAATTACCCGTAACCAGTGAAGGTAAGAACATAGCTGCAATATGTAGTTGGATTACCAGCCCTGTTTTAGTTAAGCTTATTTTTTCCATTACATGCATACTTATTGGTGTAGCTGTCATTAAAAATGACATCACCGCATATGCAAATGCAGATGCTACTAAAGCCTGTAGAAATCTTGGTTGAGAAATTAACTCTAGATAGCTACGTGAAGTTTTTTTATTAATACGATTTGGTTTATGTCCGTCTTTATAGAATAATAAGAAAATTATTGAGGTGAGTGTTAGAGCTGCAAGTGCGATGTAAGAACCGGCATATAAATGTTCAGCAATAATATCTTTTGTTATATTAGCAACGTTTGGTCCTATAAAAGCCGAACCTATTCCTGCTAATAATATTATTGAAATAGCTTTTGGTGCCATATCCTTTTTTACTGTTTCAACGGCTGCAAAACGATATTGATGACTAAACGCAACTCCAGCCCCAAGTAAAAAACAAGCAAGATTAAATAATATAAAACTTTCAATAATTATTGAATAAGCAGCAAGTAATGATGACAATGAACTAATGATTGATGCAAATATAAAGCCTGCTCTTCGACCAATTATACTCATGACCTTTGCTGCAAAGATTGCAAAAATTGCTATACCCACAATTGATAAAGCCATCGGTAGAGTTGCTAAAGATTTTACTGGACTAAACTGGGAACCAATTATTCCACTTAAAAAAACTGTCACTGGTGCTGCTGTAAAAGCAAAAATCTGACTTAAAATTAGCAGCCATAAATTTTTATTCATTAAAAAAAATATTTATCACCGATGTACATAGCCCATGCTACTGCAGCTCCGAGTATAATATATTTCATAATAAATTTATTTTATTTCGATTTTCTCAGGAAGTATACCTTTAGGTCGATACCTCATGATCAGTAAAAGACCCATACCCATCATTAAATATCTAAAGTATGGAACACTTTCAATTAAATGAATTTTTAGTGAATGTGTGTCTGCTAAACCCGCTGTAAATAGATTAATTAAGAATAATGCAATTGGTGCTGCCTCAATCCACAAAAACCATACCGCAAAACCACCTAAAATTGCTCCAAAATTATTTCCACTTCCTCCAACAATAACCATAACCCAAATTAAAAAAGTATACCTCATAGGCTGGTAACTACCTGGTGTAAATAAACCATCTTGAGTAACTAACATGGCACCAGCAATTCCAACTATAGCTGAGCCTAAAATAAAAATTAATAAGTGCTGTTTGACAACATTTTTTCCCATTGCATTAGCAGCCTCTTCATTATCTCTTATCGCACGCATCATTCTTCCCCATGGAGAGTAAAGGGCTTTTTGAGTTACTATTAACAAGGCTATAACAACAATTAAAAATAAACCTGAATAACAAAGTTTTACAAAAACTGATGATCCCTCAATTACTAATTGATTAAGAGCTGCTTGTTTATCTGTAATACTTGAGATTAAATCTAACTTCCCAGAGTTAAACTTTGCAACTAAATTTATAAACCATTCTTTAGTTTGAAGTTCAATTTCATAAGGTACTGGTCGATCCAATCCAATTACATTTTTAACACCTCTTGTTAACCAATCTTCATGTTTAATAATAGCTATAACTATTTCTGATATTAATAATGTAGCAATGGCTAAGTAGTCTGCCCGCAAACCTAACGCAACTTTACCAACTATAAATGCTAGACCTGCTGCAAAAAATGCACCTACAATCCAAGAAAACATAATTGGCAATCCTAATCCACCAAGAAATCCTGTTGTTGCAGGGTTAACATTTTCAATAGCCTCAATACTTGTCTCTGATGTAACTCTTATAATGATAATTCCAGCAATAATAATTGCAGCAATACCATAAGTTCTAATTTTAGATTTTTCAAAATTTTTTAATAGAAAACGTATTGCAAAGACCATCACGACTATTAACCACAAAGACATTAAAATACTAAAACCTCCTGCAACCCATGCCTCTTGTACAGGTTCAACAGATATTAAAACTGCAGCCAATCCACCTAATGCTGCGTATCCCATAAGACCAAAATTGATTAAACCTGCATACCCCCATTGGATATTTGCACCCATAGTCATTACTGCAGAAATCAAACACATGTTAAAAATTGATAGAGCTACATTCCAAGATTGAAATATTCCAACTAAAATAATAAGCCCCAACATTATTGTGTAAGCTATAATTACATTTAAGTGCTTTCTCACAGTACCTTCCCTTTAAATATTCCATTAGGTCTATAAAGTAAGACAATCACCAGTATAGAAAATGAGACAGCAAATTTATAATCTGTTGATAATAGCTGAACTAAAGTTTCTGGCTCCATGCTTGCTGGCAAAACATACATAAAGAATTTTTTATAAGCATAAGTTAAGAATATTTCCGAAAATGCTATGACATATCCTCCTAAAAATGCTCCAAAAGGGTTTCCAATACCTCCAACAATTGCGGCAGCAAAAATTGGCAGCATGTTATTAAAGTAGGTAAATGGCTTAAAACTTTTGTCTAATCCGTATAAAGCCCCACCTATTGTCGCTAAAATACCTGCAATAATCCAAGTAATCATAACTACTCTTTTAGGGTCAATCCCAGACAATAAAGCTAAATCCTCATTATCAGAATAAGCACGCATGCTTTTTCCTGTTTTAGTTTTGTTTAAAAACCAAAATAAAATAGAAACCAATACAATTGTTACAAATATAGTTAATACCTGGCTAGATTTAATTGCTAAACCTTCATTAAGTCCTGTCATTTCTTTAAACTCACCTGCTTTAATAATAAATTTTTCTCCATCAAAAAACCTTTGATCTGATGGACCGATTATTATTCTAACTGCAGCTTGAGTTACAAACATTACACCAATACTAACCATTGCAAGTTGAACAGGAGGACTTTTACTTACTCTATAATATCTAAAAACAAATTTATCAACTAAGAGCATGTACCCAATTGTCAAAACAATTGCAAAAGGGATAGCAAGTAATGCTGTTGGTAAAACTCCTAAGGAAATTCCAAGTGATTGAAAATACCAAGTGAATAATATGGTGACCATTGTACCAAAAGCCATCATGTCTCCAGTTGCAAAATTAGCAAACCTTAAAATTCCATAAATTAAAGTTACAAATATCGCACCCAATGCTAGCTGTGAGCCATACGTAAGTGCTGGCATAAAAATATAATTTAATAATAATATAATTGCGTTTAAAAATTCCATACTATCCGCCTAAAAAAGAGCTTCTTACTCTTGGATCATTTAATAATTCTTTTCCTGTTCCTGAATATTTATTTTCACCTGTAACTAACACATATCCTCGATCAGAAATATTAAGAGCTTGTTTAGCATTTTGCTCAACCATTAAAATTGCAACATTAGTTCTTTTCACTTTAATTATATGATCAAATAATTCATCCATTACAATGGGAGAAACTCCAGCAGTTGGTTCATCTAACATTAACACAGATGGTTTTATCATTAATGCTCTACCAAGAGCTACTTGTTGTCTTTGACCTCCTGATAATTCTCCAACTAATTGATTTCTTTTTTCTCTAAGTATTGGAAATAGTTCATAAATTTCTTCTATAATATTTTGATAATTATCATCTCTTAAGTAAGCCCCCATCTCTAAATTTTCTTCAACACTCATTCCTGAGAATACATTTTTTGTCTGTGGTACAAATGAAATACCCTCTCTCACTCTATCTTGTGGTGAAAGTTTTGAAATATCTTTGCCATCAATTACAACTGAACCAGATTTTAAATTTAAGAGACCTAGCATTGCTTTCATGGCTGTTGATTTACCAGCACCATTAGGTCCAAGAATTGAAACTATTTCACCTCTGTTTACATCAACTGAACAAGAATTGATGATATCAGGTCCGTTACCATAACCACCTGTCATTTTTAAACCTTCAAAAAAAGCCATTAGTTTTCATCCTTTAATTTTGATCCTCTGCCTAAATAGCTTTCTATAACTTTTTCATCTTTTTTAGCTTCTTCAGCGGTACCTTCAAATAAAACTGATCCTTCTGCCATAACAATAACAGGGTTACATAATCTACTTATAAATTCCATATCATGTTCGATCATACAAAATGTGTACCCCTCTTCCTTATTTAACTTAAGGATAGCAGTCCCTAGATCTTTAAGCAGTGTTCTATTAACACCAGCCCCTACTTCATCAAGCAATACTAATTTTGCATCAACCATCATAGTTCTTCCAAGTTCTAATAATTTTTTTTGGCCCCCAGACAAATTTCCAGCCAATTCATTTGATAAATGAGTTAGATTTAAAAAATCAACTACATCCTGAGCTTTTTGTTTTACAGCAAGTTCTTCAGTTCTAACTAGACTTGGTTTCAGTAAAGCTGTCATTAATTTTTCACCTGATTGGTTTGCTGGTACCATCATCAAATTTTCAAGGACAGAAAGATTAGTAAACTCATGTGCTATTTGAAAAGTTCTTAATATCCCTTTTGAAAATAATTCATATGAGGGAACATCAGTTACATCTTCGTCATAAAATAAAACTTTTCCACTTGATGCCTTTAAGTTTCCTGCAATCAAATTAAATAAGGTAGTTTTGCCAGATCCATTAGGTCCTATAATTCCTGTAATAGATCCTTCTTTAATTTTTAAAGAACAATCTGAAACTGCAGCTAACCCTCCAAAATATTTAGATAGGTTTTCAATTTGTAAGATATTCTGTTCTTGATCCATGGAATTTTATTTATTTAATCTTGTACGTATACTGTTGAGAGTTTTTTCTAAAGATTTATAAAAACCTGCTTTTGTTAGCTCTTTGACCCCTTGTTCATTTAAACCTTTAGGTGTTTGAGATTCTTTTACTAAATATTTTAAATCTTTTTTAGAATTAACAACCGCATCTTCTGATAACGCTAAAAATAAAGATGTTATATATTTTTGTGCATCATTTCGCTTAACTCCTCTTTTAACCAGCCAGTCAGTCATTACTCTTAAAAGCTCATAAAATGGAGCCATCATTCCAGATGTTGACCAGAAATTAATTGAAGATTTTTCATTTTTAATTTCAACTGTTGTGCCAATTTTATTAAAAAAATCTTTTACTTTTTTATTTGGTGGGCAAATAGGCACTGGTCCTTTTTTAAGTGAAATTGGTGGCAAAGGTATAGCTCTTATAATTTTAGCTTTAACTTTAATTACTTTTTTTAACTGAGCCAAAGTAATTGTTGATATGAAACTAATTATAATTTGACTTGATCTAAATTTTAAATCTTTAATAATTTTTTCACCTACAGTTGGTGTCACAGATAAGAAAATCCAGTCACATGTATTAACTATTTCCTGATTATCTTTGCTAATAGTTATCTTTTTAAACTTTTTTTTTAAGGTGCTAGATGTAGACTTATTTCTATGAGAGATGATTATTTTATTATATAAAATACTAGAGCTGCAAATACCAGTGACTGTCTCTTATACACATCTGACGCTGCCGACGACTC
>OJIG01000109.1_pt1 | contig 10390 bp, 7 predicted proteins | sample 1595431 | NCBI WGS metagenome assembly OJIG01 (sample SAMN05416742, study PRJEB24817) | seawater metagenome | isolation source: Sea water | place: Canada:Atlantic | collected 2013-07
CACGTAAGGAGTCGTCGGCAGCGTCAGATGTGTATAAGAGACAGTATAAGGTGCGTGTGGGGCGTAAGAGGTAGTGATACGAGCATGATGACGGTAGTGGTCATGTAATAGTTGCCCCTTATGCATATACTCTTCAGGACTCGCCGCCCAAGCACTTGGGAAATCAATCACTATCATCCCTAAGTTCGCACGAATGCCACTTTTATCAACCACACGTGCAGTTGCATCGGGGAAAAAATACATGTCATTAAAACAGGTCGTACCGCCTCTTATCATTTCAGCAATCGCAAGTTCGGATCCTGCTTCAACAAAACTGTCACTGACCCATTTTTCCTCGGCTGGCCAAATGTTGTCATTTAGCCAGGTCATCAATGGTAAGTCATCTGATAAGCCACGTAATAATGACATTGCGGCGTGAGTGTGGTTATTAATTAACCCAGGCATAAGACAGTGGTCGTTATAGTATTGTTCAGTTGATGCGGTATAACTATCTTTAACTTTATCTTGTGGTAATAAGGCAAGGATCTGTCCTTGGTGAACGACAATAGAATGAAATTCTAATACCGTATTTTTAGGTAAGACTGGCACTAACCAACGAGCATGAATAATAAGATCAACAGTTTTCATAAGAAATGATTATACCGTCATATTCAGCAGAACACAGTGGCCAGATAAAGCAAATTGAGATTAGCCTTGATGAAGTACTGTTTTTTAATAGATCGATGGTATTCTACTTGTGTAAAATTGAATACTGAACAACGTCTTAATAACGTGATTGAAAGTTAAAACGAAGGAATAAAGTATGAGCCAAAGAGTATTAGTAACAGGGACTAACCGAGGCATTGGTTTGGAATTATGCCGTCAATTAAAACAACGTGGTGATGAGGTTATTGCAACTTGTCGGAAAGCCTCTAAAGAACTTAAAGAATTAGATGTTGAAATTATCGAAGGTGTGGAAGTGAGCGATCCCAGAAGCCTTTCTGTTTTAGCGGGTAAACTGAATGGCCGGAAGATTGATTGGTTAATTAATAATGCTGGTATTGCGGGTGGACTAGGGCTAAGCGACATTGATGTCGATGCAATTGAAAGCTTCAAGCGAATGTATGAAGTTAACAGCTTAGGCCCACTGCTCACTACCCAAACTCTGTTAAATAACCTGAGTGAAGGTTCAAAGGTTGGAATTATTACCAGTCGTATGGGTTCAGTAGCCGATAATGATTCAGGTGGAAGTTATGCTTATCGTATGTCAAAAGCAGCAGTTAATGCTGCTGGGAAATCATTATCAATAGATTTAAAATCGAAAGGTATCTCAGTTGGTATTCTACATCCCGGTTATGTCCGCACTGATATGACGAACCATAATGGTCTAATGGATACTGATGAATCGGCGTCAGGCCTATTAGCTAGAATGGATGAACTTAATTTGAATAACACGGGTTCATTTTGGCATAGTAATGGTGACTTGTTACCTTGGTAAGTTACCCCCTGTTATCGCAACAGCAACAACGACAATGTCCTAAATTAAAAAAGACAGCTAAAAAGCTGCCTGTTTTATTTGCGGATAGTACTCATCAGTTGTGGCAATGTGACAGCGTTGATGGCTTGTTAATACTTAAAGTTTGTAACCATTCAAGTATTCAAGGCTCTTCATTTTGGAAAGGCATGAATAAGCTGTTTAAAGCAGATTTCCCTGCTAACTTGCTTCATTTAGCAGCAAATAGCGACCAGTTAGCAGTAATAAGTCCCTTGGAGATCCCAGAAATAATTTCTGTGGAAGCGAATAGATTCGTTTTAGCTCGATGGCTGTATGATGAGCCTATCGAACTAGAAAGTATTACCGATGAAATGGTAAGTCAGTTAGCAAGTCACATTGGAAAGTGCCACCAACAAACTAAAAAGACTTGGGGTGCATTTCATCACCCAGTTTTATCTGCCGAACAGTGGCCTATGCTACTACATGAAACAATAATGACATTAGCTCAAAATGCTCCCAAACTTATTTCAGATGATATGTTGAAGGTGACTCTGCAAGAGTCTCAAACTATTCAAGCAGCTGATTTTGTGCCGATTATGCCTGATCTGAGGTGGGACCAGTTTTTACAAAAAAATGGCCGATTGTCAGCACTAGTAGATTTAGATGCTTTTGTATATGGGCCGAGAGAGTTAGAGCTTGTCCTATTAGAATATTTATTGACTTCTCGACAAATAGAAATATTTAAGAAGCAGTATGGACAGTATGTAAAAATACCAGATTTAACTGTTGTTAGAAGACCTTATCGAGTGTTACTTTTTTTTATGAATGTTCTGGGAGAGCAGAACCTAGATAAATGGTTAAATAGAGATATAAGTTTATAAGGCAGGGCGTGACGCTGCTAATACTGTGTATTTGGAATTGTATAATCGCGATAATATAACTTCATCCAACTGATATAACCGATTAGCGCAAGGACGAGGTAAATGGCGAACATCACGATTGTCGCGTAATAGCCTGTTTGAGCATATAAAACGATAGCGGCGGCATCAATGACAATCCAGTAAAGCCAGTTTTGCAATACTTTACGGGCCATTAAAATAGTATTTAGCACTGAAAAGACAGTTACTCCGGCGTCAAGAAAAGGACTTTGGGAGGCTCCTATGCTTATTAAATAGTTGGCGGTTACAAAAGTAAGGAAACTACCAAGTATAAAAAATGCAAATTGCTGGGCCCAAGATAACCTATTAATTACTACGGTTTGATTAGCTTCTCCTTGTTTTTGCCACAACTTATAACCATATATAGCCATTGCCATGTAGTAAAAGTTGAGCATGGCTTGCATTGGCAATTGGCCTTTCCAAAATATGACGGTATAGATGAGCGTGCTAAGAAAGGCTAAAGGCCAACACCACTGTGATTCTTTTGCGGCAAAAATTATATAGCCTATCCCCAATACTGAAGCGAAGACTTCCCAGCCTGATAGAGCTGATAAGCTATTAATCATGCTGCAGATTAATGGGCTATCTGTCATAAATCTACAATATCAGCACGGTCAGTGCCAACAAATTTCATAGCAAAGACACTGTGTGGAAGTTCGTCAAAAACAACTTCAATTTCTTTATCAAGCATATCCATAACATCACGGTATTCACCGAAGACCTGAGTGCTAAGACTGTTACGCTTAACAATAAGTTTAGAGTTGCTCTCAAGTTGAGCGATAAAGGCTAAGATAGGTTCGACATAATCTTCAGTTAATGGGTATAAACTAATATCAACAGAAATTCTCATATTCTTCTTCTCAACTTATTAGTAAAAAGGCGCCTTTTTAAGGGCGCCTTTTTTAATTCTTTAATAATCCCAAGCAACAGATAAGCCCATCGTGCGTGGCTCACCTCGTTGAGTGTAACTTTCTTGCACGTAACCTTTTCCAGGATTGTTGCCAAAAAAGAACCCGCGTGTTCCATAATCCTTATCAAACATGTTACGGCCCCACAAAGTGATATTCCATTCACCGATACGATACTGGAGACTGGCATTGGTTAAAGCGTATGACCCTGATTTTTCATTATGGCTATTTGAGAAGTAGAACTCATCTTTTCCTTCAATATTAGTACGGAAGATGAATCTCGGAGATAAGTAGACTTCACCGCCAACATTAAAGGTGTAAGCTGGTGTCTGCGCCATGCGTCGATCTTCAATACCTGATAGCTTAGGATTACTGTACTCATCAAAGGAGGCATGAAGTAGACCTATTGCTGCAAATAATCGTATGTCATCTGTGGCTGACCAGTTTACTTCTGCTTCTAAACCATAGTTTTTGCCTTTTGCAGCATTTGTAATGGAATCTTCGAATGCACCGATACCAACTGGAATAGAGCTTTTAACTTGTGCATCACGACGTGATGAGTAGAAAACACCGATACTTGTCATTAAGTTGCCTTGTAGCCAGAGTGATTTTAGCCCCGACTCTGCAGTCCACATATATTCAGTGTCAAATTCAAGTTCTGATGCGGGCAGATCGTCATTATTATTTACACCACCCGATTTATAGCCACGAGATAATGAGGTGTATAGAAGTTGGTTATCATTAAATTGATAGTTGAGCCCGAGCTTACCACCAAATAAGACCTCTGAAGAGTCAATATCTAGACTATTTGAGTCTTTATAGTCAGCTTTAAAGTTTTCTATTCGTAAACCAGTTATCAAAGTCACCTTCTTAGTCAAATGAGTATCGAGCTGGCCAAATAATGATACGTTTTCAGTTTCATATTCATTAATTAGGTTACCAAAATCAGAGCTTAGATCTAGATCTTCATCTTGTCGAAAGAAGTGTGCACCAATTACCCATTCAGTTTTACCATTAAATAAATGACCATCTTCATTTGATAATGCTTTTATTTCAAAGGAGTAGTTTTCACGCTCACGTTGAAACTCTTCTGTAGCAGCGTATGGGTATAAGTTATCTGTAAATTGGCCTGGAAATCCCCAATCTGCATCATAGCTATATATGATGTCGGACTTGGAATATGTTGCTATTGTTTGAATTTGTATAGCATTGCTTGCGCGCCAATCTGTCTTAAACGCGAGTGCATTAGTATGTTGTTTATCTTGGCCGGGTTGGTCAGCCAGGCTATTAAAACTGTTATCTAATGTAAAGGCATCGTAGCCATTATCAAGATTTAGGTGTAATAAATTAAGATCAACATTTAAGTTATCGCTAACAAGCCATTTCAGCTGCCCTTTTGCAGACAACTCATCGCGATTATGAGTATTATCACGATTGAGGAAATTATTCTTCATATAACCATCTGATTGGTGGCTATGAAGTGAGAAACGACCAAGTAATGAGTTTTTTATTATAGGGCCACCAACAGCTAAGCCCAGACTACGGGTATTGTCTTGAGCTAAACCGGTTTCGGCGTGAATATTAAGTTCGTCTGTCGGTTGTTTGCTTTCTAGGTTAATAACTCCAGCTAAAGCATTGGTGCCAAATCGTGTGCCTTGTGGTCCTCTGAGAATTTCTACCTGACCAACATCAAAAAGTGTGGCTGAGCCACCGGTGCGACTAAAATCGATTCCATCGATAATCAGACCAACGGAAGGATTTATCGGAGCAGAGAACTGACTACGTTCGCCTATACCACGAACCTGAAAAAATTGGCCTCGTGAAGCCCCCGCTGATATATTGACATTGGGTGCAAGGCTTAGGATTTCTTCAATATGCTGTGCACCACGTGTCTGAATGATATCGTTATCAATTGTGGTTAAGCTAATAGGGGTCTTGAGTGCTTGTGCAGGTCTGAAATCAGCATTTACTTCCATTAATGGCAAGAATTGTTCAGCAAGTGCTACAGAGGCAGTGGTTGAGAGTATTGCTGCGATATACAGCGATAAAGTACTAGGTTTCATTGTTATCCTTTTTTTTAAAAAAAAAGGACAGGGGACACAACACAAATTTAGAACACGCGATAAGTTGTCTCGGCCTGTCCCTACGCCAGTATTAACTGGATCAGGTTCATAGGGTTTATTCTGTATCAGAATTCTCAGGCCAAATTGGCCACCCCTAGGCTAATTACTCAGTCTTCTATAACTGTGTAACTGGTTACTATCATACGTACAGCATGATTTATTTACAATGTAAAAATGTTAGCTGGTGGGTATGTGACAGACTATGTATGTTGTTTGACCGCATCGATGGTGTGAAAAAATATTTTTCCGTCGAGTAAGTCATCTTCAAAATTCATTTTTGTTAGCTGGTCCATCACAGGTCCTCTGACTTCAGCTAAATTAAATGTTAGGCCCTGGTTTTTTAAGGATAAAATTAAGCTCCTTAAGGTTTCAAAAGCGGTGGTATCGATGTAAGTGACTGAAGAGCAGATAAGGATGATTTGTTCTATGCCAACTCTTTCATCTACCTTTTGTGTAATAAAATTGGAAATAAAACTAATGTTAGCAAAAGTAATATTCTCGTCAATTCTAATTATCAACAATTTAGGCCAAACCTCGACGTCATGCCGTTCAACATTTCTAAACTGCTCCGTACCTTCAACACGGCCAACTATTGCTATGTGAGGTAGGCTAACACGTCGTAAATAGGCAATGAAAGTCACTAATATACCAAGAGCAATCCCTTCTTCAATACCAAAAATTATGACAGCAAGTAGAGTGGTTATTTGTGTAACCGCATCAGATCGGTCATGTTTTAAGGTATGAATTATCTCTTTAAATTTAATTAATGGGGCGATGGCAATGAGGATAATGGCAGCTAAAGTTGTTTTCGGAATATTGGTAAAGTGTTCCGTAAAATAAATTAAAGCCAGCGCTAGTATTGCAACCGCAATAATCATCGATAATTGGGTCCGCGCCCCGGCAGAGAAATTAACCATTGTTCTACTAAAGCCACCTGCAACTGGCATACCACCTGAGAAAGCAGTTGCAAGGTTTGCACTGCCTAGTGCAATTAATTCTTGGTTAGCATCAATTTTCTGAGCACGTAGGTTGGCTGTTACTGTCGCGATAGCAATACTTTCGACATAAGCAATTATGCTAATAAAAATAGCACTAGGTAGCAAGGCTAGCCAATGACTACTGTCAGTAAATAGTGAGAAAATTTGTAGTTCTGGTAACCCACTAGGAACTTGCCCGACTACAATGACATCATGATTAGAAGAGAGCTGAAAATAAGTGACTAAACTAGTAGTAATGACAACCGCTAGTAACGGTGCAGTTCGGCTAATACCTGTGACTAGGACTTTTGCTAGGTTTAACCTTGTTAGCCAAGCTCTAAGTGGGCTTCCCATAGATAATAAAAGAATAAAGCTGAATAGCCCAAGTCCTGCAGTATACGGATTAATATGCTGCATATGAGTGGCAATGCAAGATATATCATTGCCGCAAGACTTAACTTCAATACCGAACAAATTTGGTAGTTGGCTGAAAATAATGAGTATAGATGCGCCGCTAGTAAAACCAGATAATACGGGATGGCTAATAAACTTGACCAAGCTACCCATTTGAAAAAGGGCCATTGCCAATAGAATTAAACCACCTTCGGCAGCTAATATAATGGCATGTTCAACAGGGCTTCCAAAAGATGTAAGTTCTGGTGCCGCTAGGGCACTAGCCACCATAATAGCTGCAATTGAAACCGGACCGACCGATAAAGTACGACTTGTACCTAAAAATGCATAAATTAGGGGTGGTAAGATACTTGCGTATAAGCCAACTTGGGGAGGTAGTCCTGCCAACATAGCATAAGCAATACCTTGAGGAACAAATAGTATAGCTGTGATGATACCCGCAAAAAAATCGCTATTAAAATCATGGCGAGTGTATTGCTTTAACCAAGCTGTGATCGGTATTAATTTAGAGACCCAGCTTGAATTGGATGGATTATGACGAGACATGTATTAGTTAAAGCATCCTATTAAAAATTGAAATAACATATTATTTAAGGTAATCAGGGCTAAGGATTGATAGGTGCTTTTTTAACTACCATCATCAACGTGCATTCAGCATAAAAAGCTTTCCGTGGAATATCAAACTCATACTTTTTGGTTATTATAATCTATATAATTTGGCGAGTTTGTAATGAGGAAATTATTGTTCAATGATTTATTCACAAATTAGATAGACCACAATCACGGTTAGCGGGAACAGCAATATCAATTAACTTTGGATAAGGTAGATTTAAATTATCCATTATTTCGATAAATTGAGCCTTAGTTTTGTTTGCAAGTCTAGGGTTTTTCATTTTTTCTTGAGCAATATTACTTACGTAATGCCCTGCGTAATCATGGCCAGGATAGACTAAGGTTTCATTAGGCAAGGTGAACAAGATCTTGGTAATACTGTTATAGAGAGTAGCTGCATCCCCACCTTGAAAGTCAGTTCGTCCACAACCATTTATCAGAAGTGTATCACCAGTAAAGAGATGGTCACGCCAGAGGAAACATAGGCTGCCCGCCGTGTGTCCGGGTGTACTAATTGCCTTAATAGATTCATGTTCTGATAGTGTGAAAATATCAGCATCATTGATTCCCAAATCGGCGTTATTGGCATGACATAAAGTGCTAACAGCAGTCTGACAACCTAGCTGTCTTTTCAATAAACCGCTGGCTGTAATGTGATCGGCGTGTACGTGTGTATCTAAGGCATATATTAAAGTCAGGTTATGTTCAGCCAACAAGGCAACATATTTATCAATATCTGTGTTGACTGGATCAATTAATATTGCGTTGCGTGTTTCTGAACAGGCGACAAGATAGGTATAGCTTGAGCTCTCTTTATGAAATAACTGTCTAAATAGCATAGCAGCGGCATTATCCTATAATAAAACGAAGCTTCAATCAGAGCTGAAAATAGCTTTAATGATCGTAGTTTGTATCACCAACTGGTGTGGCGAAAGCATCAGAAATGATTTCTTCAATATTGTCGCCTGTTAAGGTGTTTAAAAAGGCCAGAAGATCGCTAGATTCGACTTCACTTAAGCCTAAAGGTTTAATGATAGGAGATTGTGTCACATTTGGAAAGCCGCTACCGTTATCGAGAAAGCCGCCTTCATTGTAGTATGAAATAACACTTTCTAAATCTTGCATTGATCCGTCATGCATATATGGGGCGGTTAATGCAATGTTTCTCAAACTAGAAGTGCGGTATTTCCAACGGTCATCAGGGTTTTGTGTGACTTCATAATATCCAGTATCACCTTGAGGTGCTTTACCATAAGTCTTTTTGAGTGATGATTTAACATCAACATAAATTCCTGGTGCAATAAGCATTCGTTCTGTTTCTGGATCTTTACCCATAGCAACAATAAAGCCTAATCCAGTGTTGTGAAGCTTATTGTCAGTAAATAAAGCTGTTTTTTCTCCGACTGAGTGACAAGCTACACAGTTGGCTTTACCAGTGAATAAATCAAAACCACGTTTAGCTTCTTTAGAAATAGCATCATCTTCTTTGGCATAATACCAGCGGTCAAAAGGTGAGTTACCTGAGACTAAAACACGTTCATAACTGGCAATGGCCTGGCCAATAGTCATAAGGCCGGCCTGTTGACCATTGAAGGCAGCTTCGAATAAACCCTTGTAATCTGGAATACCACGGATTTTTTCAATCGCTTGACCAATAGAGGTCATTGCCATCTTATTTTCGGCAACTAGTGGGTGCCATACTTGATTTTCAAGTGAAGTTTCTCGACCATCTAAGAATAAGCGTTCAAGATAAGCGGTGTTATAAAGTGTTGGAGCATTACGGCGGTTTGAACGACCTTCAAACCCAACAGCTTTTTCAAGTTCATTGCTAGTATATCCTTGTTCAGCCATATGACACATGGCACATGAGAAAGTATCATTCAGAGATAAACGACGGTCGAAAAATAGTTTTTTCCCTAACTCGATTTTCTCGATAGTGATTGGGTTATCATTAGGAACAGGAATTTTAGGTAGCCCAAGAGGAGGAGTCTTTACAACGCGTATTAAGTCAGATTTTATCCCCTTGCGAGCGGTAATAGAACGAGAGTTCGTTTCATATTGATCTGTGTCGTAGCCTTCTTTGCTATCACTTGCCCCCAAACGAATACCCATATCTTTTGTAGAGTGGTCTACAAGAGAAACACCTTCTTTGGCTTCCATGATGCCATCTTCAATCATTAGAGTCATGACATCATTGAGAAGAATGTCTGGGTGCAAGAATGAAACACTATAAATATTACGGATTTTGAGCTCAGGATCTATAAGGTATACACGTAGGATGTGTGAGAAATTTTCTGATTGTGAACCATCTTCATTAACTTGGTTTTGAATTGTTTGATCATAGTCAGAGATGATAGGAAGAAGGCTTTCAACAGAGTCGGCTGTTAAATAGGAAAGTTTTATCTCATCCTTTTTCGTGGTTGCCATATCATGACCTTCATGGGCGCTGTGATCCATTTGCGAGTCGAGCATCATGCTACCGTCTGGCATCTGGTGCATGCCATGAGCTTCTCCACTTATTGCAAGCAGTCTCTCGGGCGTATCAATTTTTGGGTCAAAGCTCATGTTGATAAGTTGTAACTTATCTAGGACTTCAGGAATTTTAGCGCCTTCATTTTGAATGCGATTGAAGACCAAGCTAGATAATGGACAACCATTAACATCAGTACAGCTGGTATATATAAAGCTAAGGAAAGTATATTTTCCTTTAAATAAATCATGGTAATTGACATATTCGCCATGGACATTAAGCACTTTTGCATCTTTGGCATTCCCAAAAGCGGGAAGTTTATAGCTACCAGGTTCTGGTGCAGGGTAATTAAGGGCACCATATCCAGCGGCAAGCATCTCTACCTGAACGGCCCTATCACCAGCAGCAATTTCTTCTTCAGCAAAACTGTAGCTGGTGAATAATCCGACAAATAAAAGTAAACTTACTTTTACA
>OJIG01000113.1_pt1 | contig 9975 bp, 15 predicted proteins | sample 1595431 | NCBI WGS metagenome assembly OJIG01 (sample SAMN05416742, study PRJEB24817) | seawater metagenome | isolation source: Sea water | place: Canada:Atlantic | collected 2013-07
TGGATCTTTGGTCCCCTTGAATCATTGAGGCCGAAATTGTGTTATGTTGGGGCACCCAGAGGCATGGGGTAGCGGCCTGGGGTGTGGCTAGGCTATTGGGAGTGGTTAGGCTACTGGGGAACCTTGAAACCTCTTAATTAACCCTGGACCCCTTCAACCATTGACACCTAGCGTCTTAGAACCATTGAAACTGTTTGAATCCGGATGAGACCTACCATGCAGCTTCACATACATCGTTTCGAAAACAACATGGCAGCAAAGCTAGATTTCACTAAAGTATGGGAAATGCAGGTAGGTACGAGGTGTAATGAAGGGAGGGGGTACGTTCCTTGCTAGCCGATGTCTGGCTAGAAACAGGAAGAAACAATCTGTGGAAAATCTCGGCTAGAGGCACTGTGAAGTTACGACTACTGCACAACAACCAAACGCTCTTAGGGAAGAATTGGCGAAAGACCGAGCTGAAACCAGAGTTAGTGAGTCCAACGATTTTCGTCACGATCAAAGGTTTGAATGAGGTCTAATTGGATTGAGACTTACCCGAACAAAGAATTTACGAAAAATATTTATCCAAGGCTTGACTTCTCAGAAGAGAGAGAGGGGGTGACTGAAAGTATGTTCAGTTTATCACCCCCGACACGTAATGAACCGATTTGTGTCCTAGGCCTGTGTGAGATCTTAGCTTAGCTTTTGTTCGGAAAGGCCATTTGAATCCCTGAAGCAAGGACAATCACTCGTTCTCGCGACAGGGATAAAGGGTACTCCTACCCTACACGGTAACTTGAGCGTTTGAAATCAAGATTTTTAGGCTTTATTGTGGACGGGTTCAGTGTCGGATAGAGAGTCGGGAGCCCTGGGGTTAGAATCATAAAGACGAGTTGGGCAGAAACTTTCCTAAATAGCCCACTCTATCCTGAAGGTAAATCGAAAGGGTAAGTGGAGCACAATTTGAATGGAGAAATCTCAGGAATTACTTAAACGACCAGTATCGAGCCATGGGAGGACGAGAGGCGTGATTAGAAGCTGAAATTCTGCGTGACAAAAGCTGAGAAGTGCACCAGTGAATGCATTCGTGGTTCTACGACAGCTACTAGCAAGGAACGTATGCAAGTGGCATGTGAGGTGGGAAGGAGGAAGAGGGGAAGGGGGCAGGGTTTGCCTGGTGTGTAGCCCGTGGAGGAGATACCTTGCTCTTTATTATAGGCAGCAGTGATTATCCACCGGTGAGGAGAACAGTTCAGGCAAACAAGCAACAGGGTAAAGCAAAAGGAGGCGTGCTGAGGCCAGAAAAACTCTCATTCATATCTTGCTGAGATTGCTTGTGCGAGTACTCGGACGGGGGGTGCGAGCGACTTGGCATCATGTCGTTGCTGCAGGCATGGTGTCCCCTTCATCGATGCCGAGGGGGCGAGTTCCTCTGGAGGGTACCCAAGCTTGGCAGAGTGCGCGCACCTGAGATGCGGTAGCTTTGGACAGGATTAGGGCAGTGTTCCGGGAGTTCCGGGAGCTGCCGGATGAAACGGGACGAAGTTGAAAGTCGTGACAAATGACGTCGTGCGAGTCTGGGTAGATGGTGAAGGTGACTGGGGTATCACTAGGTCGGGATCGTGATGCGTTGCCGTATACTAAAAGCTGGTCACCCTCAAAGTATTTCCATTCGGGTTTGAATCTTCTTTTGGCTATTGGGTGATAGATGTTTATGCGGGGGTGACCATTAAGTTTTGGGACATGCGTGGAGGTCTGGTGTATGAGCATGTGGATTTGGATGAAAGGGGGGGAGGCTGAGGATTCCAAAACTGTCCCAAATTGAACCCTAGCTGAGAGCCTGCCTTTAAACATGATGTGTGTTCCTACGGTAACTGATGGGAATTGGGCGGAAGAAGGCGAGGTTTCAGGGATGTCACAGACGGGAGGAGAGCCAGGGGAGGGGAGGCCGGGAGTAGGTGAGTTAAGGACAGAAGTTGCAGTTAGACGTGCAGTTTTTCCCACCCCTTTGAGCTGGTTCGCTAGGCGGGTGGAGGATCTATTGGTAGACACGTTTCGTACTTTGTATGCTTGATGGCCTACTTGGGAGGTGACCTCGTAGTGCGGATTGGCTACATTATTTAGCTTCATGTGGCGAGGTTCGAAAGTGACGGTAACTTTGTCCCCGATGTTAAAAATTGGGTACCCTTTTCCCAAGCTAGATTTCAAGGCTTGGGCACAACTATTTTCAAGGTGCAAGTTTTTAAGGGAGGCTGAGATCGAGTCTAAGAGGGCTAGTTTAGATCTAATAGCTTCAGGAGTGGACGGGGGTATTTGGGAACCGGAATCTGAGTTTGGGGGCAGGGTGGTAATGCCTGGGAAGTTGTAGTCCCGGCCGAATTCGGCTAGGTAGGGAGTGATGCCATGTCCCCCAGGAATTGGGGCACTGTTATAGGCTGCTATAGCATGAGATAGAAGGGTTGGTATGGTTTCGTGCAGGCTTATCTTTTGAATGGATTCAACATGGCCTAGCATAGCTCGGAGGGCTTGGACCAGAAAACCGATAGGCCTTTCGGCGAGGACCCCGTTATGGGAGTAGGGCCAAGATTTACCCCCTAGGATATTAAGTCTAGATAGGACGGCATTGACTGCCGAGACGTTGAAAGCTGAGTCAAAAACAAGTTTGCCTGGGCATCCTCTTGGGAGTAAAATGGAAGTATAGAGCCAGTTTGCTATGATTGTCATTGATTCGGTATCTATGATATTTCCTTGGAGGAAGTGAGTAAATGGATTGAAAACTATAACTGCGCCTACGATAGGGGAATTTGGTAGTTTGAATTTGACGACATCAATGTGAAGCTCTTGATAGGGGTCAGACCTGTACACTGGATACTGCATTAGGTCATGGGATGGAAAGGTCTTGGATGCTAAACAGTGGGGACAAGAGCTACAGATGGCGCGAACGGACTCCTTGAGATTTTTCCAATGATAGTAACCCCTGGTTTTAAATTCGGTAGTGTTCATCCCCATGTGACCACCCGCAGGGCTACTGTGGAAATATGAGACGATAGAATTTTGTAGGTCAGTTAGAGGGTCGGGGATGACGATGGTGGGGACAAAAACGCGAAAGTCTGGGTTCGAAGTGGATGCTTTGACAGGGATGCGCAGGAGGATGCCAAGGGGCATGTGGAAGTTATAGAACTTTTTAAAGAATTTGAATTTGGCGGCGGGAAGATCTTTGCCTGAAGGGGTAAAGTTGTCTCTTAAGATCTTGATTATTAGTGAGCATGTGGGGTCCTCGGATTGGGCCGTTATTATGTCTGGTAGTGGAGGAAGATCCTGAACTTTGAAGATATTTCCGAGAGGGATGATTGTATTGGATGGCATGGGGAGGGAAGGGATTATGTCGGGTGATGATAGCGTGACGAGAACATCAGGTGAGGGTGAAGTGTAGCAAGAGGTTCCTGCATCAAGGAGAAGTGAAGTGTTTAAGATACCATGTGCTATTGAAGAGGCCGAGTTGCGGGAAGCAAGTAAGGATGAGGCAGGGGATGCCGGACAGTGGTATATGTGCAACATGTATAGCGTCCATGAGGTGAGGGCTATGGAGCAGAAGGGGCAGTGAGAGTTGGGGCAAGGCAGGTTGGTCGGAAGGCATATAGAAGATGTTCCTACGGTTAGGAGACAGGTGAGTTCTGAGAACTGAGGTGGATAGTTAGAATGGGTTTCAAGATCCGTCATAAAGGTATTGCATGATAAGTATAGGATGGAAGAAGCGTCCATGGTAGAAGGAGAGGCTATAGGATTGGTGTTGTCAGGTAGTTCGGGGAAAGCTGCGGAGAGGTTGTTGCTGAAGGCCGTGTTTAGGGGGTTGAAAGTGAGGGATGTGGTGAGTCCCGGGGCGGGAATAAAGGTGCGCGGGATAGCACAAAGGGTGTCAGGGTGAAGGGTATCTACGATGTTAATTGTAGGTGATATTGAATCGGTAGCCTCCTGGTGGATTGTAGTTAGGCGAGTCATGCAGTCAGAGGTTAGCTGGAGGATGCCCTTACGGAAACAGAAAAAGACATTGTGATACATAGATAGTTTTAATGCCCAGCGGAGGCGACGAACTCCCGATTGTTTGAGTAACCAGACTATGTTGGCGTGATCTGTGATGATTACTACTTTTGTGCACGATTCAACTAGGTAGTCAAGTACTGCTAGAACGTATACGATGGCTAGGGTTTCTAGGTCCCGTGCGCCCGAAAGCTCGAAGTCAGTGTCAGATATATTTTGAAAATTTCTGAAGTTGGTGGCAATTTCGTGAGCTGCTGTGAGTTTGTCGGGGAGGGAACCGCTAGGTTTGAACCATTTCTTCTCGTGTTCCTTTAGAGCTCTGCTGATGTAGGCTATGGGGCGGATTAAAGAAGCGTCAGTAGTTGGGTTAATTCTGGGTTTGTCGGTTTCGTATTGGTATGCAAATCCTGCTACGGCGTTCTGGGACGCGTCGGTTTCTATATAGAGGGTACGAGACCAGGTAGGGAAATAGAGCTTCTTTTTGTTAGTGATGACGTCTTCGATTAAGAATTTAACCTTGTTGAAAGAAGATACGTGGCGAGGGGAAAGTGTAAGACGGGTAAGTTTGGAGGCTATACATTTTTTGAGCAGGGATCTAAGTGCGGCAACTTCGTTGGCGAAATCTTTGATGAATTTGGCTTGGAATTGGAACATGCCTAGGGCCATTTGAAGGGCTTTGGTAGTATGGGGGAGAGCAAGGGCTTTGATGCCGTCAGTGAGGCGGGGGCTAGGCAGGATGCCGGCTTTGTCTACTATATATCCCAGAAAAAGAATGAATGCCTTAAAGAAAATGCATTTTAGGAGGTTGAGAGTATGGCCGAACTTGTGTAGGCGTCGAAGGACTCTAATGACTACGTCTAAATGCTCATCTTCGGATCCTTTGTTATGAGCAAGGACATCGTCTACGAAGTATACGCAGATCGAGAAATCGATACCCATGAAAACTCTATGCATATGGCTAGTCATGAAGGTAGTCGAGAGCTTGAGGCCCATGGGGGCTCTAAGGAATTCATATTTGGGCAGGGGAGGAATAGTAAAGGCGGTTGCTTGTCTGCTAATTTTATCAAGAGCTAGCTGCCAGAAGGCTGTGACTAGGTCTAGGGCGGAAAAGAAAACTGAGCCGGCTAGGGCAGAGAGGAGGCATTCTATAGAAGGGGGTTCCACGGATCTATCTTCGATGTATTCGTTTACTTTACTGAGGTCATTGACGAGGCGAAAGTTGTCTGCTGGGTCCTCGGATTTCGGGTTTTTCTTGGGGACTAGAAAGGCCGGTGAGTTGAAAGGGGAGCATGAATTTTGAATAATATTTTGCTTTAACATGCGACCTATAATTGTTTTGACAGCAGCTAGTTTTGCTGGGTTGTGGCAGGGAATAGGGCGAACAGATACTACTTTCTTTACAGGAATGTGGCATTCCGTGCCCATAGCGCTAGGGAGGGAGTGATCCTGCCAAAGCTCGCGAACCTTATAGATACATTCCTGTTTGAATTTGGGAATAAGGTGAGTCGGGATTGTTGATTTCTGCGATATTTTGTTAAAGATATCATCGACTTCTTTGTCAGACATGGGTTTACGGGTTTCACCTCTAGGTCCGTAATTTTGGTCGCATTCACTGTCTAGAGGGGAATGAAAACGTTTTGCTTGCTCTTCGAGTGAAACAGGATCTTGTGTATTAGTAGGGGGAGGTTCACCTTGAATTAGAGGGATGTCGGTAGGGGTGACGTATGATGAGAGGATGTCAAGGGGAGGAGTGGCAGGGGCGGGAGAAGGGGTAGAGTTAGATAGATCGGATAGTTCGGTTATGAAGTGAGATTCAATGGCGGAGAGTGAGTGGGGTGAGGGGGAGGAGTATGCGAGAAGGTTGATGTTGCTACTACTGACGGTGGGTTTATCGGGAGGGGGGACTAGGATGTGTTTCAGAAAGAAAAACATGGCACATGGGGGGGGTAGAGACAGGATAGATGCATGGGTGAGGTTTAGGTTGGGGTAATCATGGAAGTTTGACATGGATAGCTTCTGGCTGTCTGATAGTAGGTACGCGGTAGTAGAACCCAAAGGTAAGAATTTGACCGGGGTACTGAGGTCCAGGAAGGGGCCAAGATCTAAAGAGCCTGAAAGGTAGAACTTAGTGTTTGAGATGAAGGTTCCTTGGTTTCTAGTGGGAGGGGTGTCGGGCCAAAGTCCTGATGGGTTAGGAGATAGAAGGTCCGTAGTGGGTAAGGGTGAAAGAGAAACTAGGGAATAAGCTCTGACGTGTTGGGATACTGAAGGTTTTAGGTACCGGGTAATAGTGTAAAGGTGGTCAAAGTCGTTCATGGAGTCGGATAGTGTTGCGGGAGCTATTCCAAGGAAAGGTGCGGATATAGATAGGGCTATAAGAGAGGGGACCACGATCTGGGTAAGAGCTGGAATTGAGGTTGGGGTTGTGTCTACTATTGATATCAAGAGAAAGAGTTCCAAAGAGCGTATGGGAAGAAGATCCAAGAGTTTTAGTACAACGTTGTCCGGGGTTAGGTTGGGTGGGGAAAAGAGCAGCGTTGGGATGGACAGGTTGCTCTGTGGAGGAGGGGGGTCCGATGAACATGAGATTGTCAGAATGACCCTGTTGGTTCTATTATCGGGTCCTTGAGAGTTGTCTATAAGAGGGGCGCATGAGGATGCATTGCCAGATAGGATAATGATAGGGCGGATGGATGAAAGTAGGGAGTGGGCGGCATTCTTACGAAGGAGTGCAATTATGTCAGATGGGGAGATAGTTTTGGGGTTGAATGTGGCCGGAAGGGGGGGAGAAGAAGAAAGCAGAGTGGGAGTGTTGTTCTGGGGATGCCGATAGATGGATGTTGAGAGGTGAGCTAAATAGTCGGAAAGGGCCAAGGATTTTGCAAGGGGATGTATGGTGTTTAGAGATATGGTTGATGAGATGTATGGTGATGTAGAATGGTGAGCTCCTGCGACCGGAGTTAATGCGGGAAGAGTAACATTCGTAAGGGATATGTTTCGGATAAAGATAGCAAATGAGGTTGGGGATATGGATTTCCGGATGGGATCAAGAGAAAGAGATCTAGGGCTGCAGGGAATTCTAGCTAGCATGACGGTGAATGGTGTGGTGGATACATCTGGTAAGTTGAGGGTATCGAAAGAAGTCCAATGTGGAGGAATGTTGGAGGGTGTGGCTAGAAATGCTGTAGTTAAGATCCAACCTTCCCCTGCTGGGAGAAAAGTGTCAGTGGTGAGGAGGAGGCTAGATTCGCATGCCGGAAGTTGAGACCAGGCTAGATAGTAATTGTAATGAGGAGGTATCCCTGGGCCTTGAGATGCTAGGTATGTTTCGAGTGGGTTAATCCATGTGGGAGGAACGATGCTGCACGTGAGGGGAGAGGAAGGAGAGAGTGCAGAGGGAAGTTCTGAAGATAGTCATGTGCTACCCGTGAAACAGTTCGGGGGATGAGGGTAGTTTTCGGGCAAAAGATGAGGGCGAAAACTGAGAGTTAGGGCCGCTTTATTGTAGGTACTGTCGGGAGTCGTAGGGCTTTTGATAATTTTTAGAGCTTGATCCCTGAGGAGGGGGTGAGGAATGCAGGAGAAAAGGGTTCCCTTGGGTAGTCTGATACGATTGTCTACTCTATTGTGGAGATCGTCGGGATGGTGAGGTGCTATTGTAATGCCTAGGGCGGCTAGGGTTGAATCGCCGATGATGAGATCGAAGTTAGAGACCCTTTGTGGGGATAGGAAAACGTTGATGCCAAACTCGATTTCCCTAATGTGTTGACCCGAGCTATCCGTAAAAAAGGCCCATGTGCGGACAATGATGAATGCTAAGTGAGAGAATTTTATACCTCCTTGACCTATCCCATTGGCGGAAAGATTACCATATTTGTTCTGATCGGAAATGTCTAAAAAACATAGGACTTGATGGGATGCAGGTGAATTAGGATTCAGAAAATCGTTAGCGTGTGCTACGTTACAGTCTGCCCCGGTGTCGCAGAGATAGGTGGAGAAAGGGCTATTTGATCTCTCTTTAAAGGTTGGTTTTGAGTGACTAGAATTGGGAATGTGGGAAGAGGCTTCAGGGTATTCGTGGATAGTGGGTCCGAGGGAGCGAATAGGGATGGCATAAACCATTTGTCTCAGGAAGGCATATTTGATGTTCTTAGGTACGATGACTGGCGAAAGTTGGGATGTAGTCTTGGGGTGAGTACTGTTATGGGGGTCATGAGCAAGGTATTTCTCGGTCCAGGTCTTACTATCTGGTGCATTAGGGCAAGAAGATGCTAGAATGAAGCGACCCTCAGATGATGCTCCAAAGAGGGGAGGGGGTCCATCGGTTAGAGCTAATGAGTCGCTAGAAGTACCTGTGAGGTGGTTTAAAGAGGTATTTTCTGTCCAGAGGAAAAGGGAGCGATCCAACCATCTTTTAGTGCCGTTAGTGATAGTGATGAACTCGGAAAGGTCCTCCGGTCTAGAGGGGACTAGGGCTTGTTCGGTAGAGTTAAAACCGTTGGAGACTACGGCAACGTGTGCTGGTCCTCCGATAAGGGTTTCACATGATGTATAGTCGGGGGCTAGAGTATTGAAGGATGATTGGTCATGAACTACCCCAGCTAGAGGAGTTGCAGAATATTTGATCACATAATCAGTGTTTCGAGGTGGAGAACATTCTGGTAATGTTGTGCATCCGAAGGTTATCATGGGGGGAGGTTCTGGATCTAAAAGGTCTAATGCCTCTTGGGCGTATATTTCCTGGTTGAGAGCGGAGGAAAGGTGAGGGTTCTCAAAATTGATTACCAAGGCGTTAAAGATGTTTATATGATCGGTAGAGGAGCTTGAGTCTACGAAATGAACGTTTCGGGAAGGAAGGCCATCGTTAGTAGTGGGGGACGCAACAGAAGAAGGAGGAAAGGTATCTGTAGGTAAATTATTCATGTTTTGGGGTACGTTGTTCTTGAGAGCCTCTAAAAGAATTTTTAGTTTGCCTTGTTCGTAAAGTGTTTTGAGTAATTGCCCGTAGGCTTTGGCTACGGGTAGACCCATGTTATCTTTCAACCATTTGATGGGAAGTTTGGGGAAAGGTCCTAATTTGGAGCCAGAGATTGCGGCGTTAACTAAATTAATAGCCGACTCCTTGGAGGGGTGCTGCCGTTGGCAGGCGGTACATGAGCCGGGTTCAAATAGTGCTTTAAAACAGATTTCGTTAGAGAGTCTAGTTGCTTTTTCTTTGGCAGAGATTTCAATGTTTTTGTTCGCATGAGTAATTCCTTCGATGGCTATGGCATAGACGCTAGCAGGGAGAACCTTTTCATAAAGCTTGAGTTGTTCTTTGTTTGAAGAGGGGTTGAATGAGAAATCCATAACGAGACAATCGTGGACAGCGTCCTGCAAAGACTTGGGCTCCGTGAGGTTACTAGAATCCGAGAAAGTGGGAAGGAGTGTTGCAGAAAGTACGTCCGGGCGTATGAATTGGTTGGTGTATGTTGGTGGAAGTACTGGTTGAAATTCGAAAGTATTGGGTGGTCTGTGAAGGCTAGAAGATGCTTGAAGTTCCAACGAATTGATTTGCGAATGAGGACGTTTGCTAGACTGGGGTGTTGTTGCCAGAAGGCGGTTTATGTCGGGGGTTGAGGATTTAATGTTTGTGGACATGTCACCTATTTTGAGACAGAAATCGGAGTACGGCAAGTTCTGGAGGTAAACTCGTAAGTCTGTGATGCGTTGACCGTTAATGTCAGAGGGTAGAAGTGATTGGACTTGAGTCATGGTTTTAAGTAGGAGCTTTCCCCTAGTTGCGAGAATTGTGGCTTGTTCGAGACCCAGGGGGGTTATATGTTCTACCAAAGCATCTAGTGCTGATAATTGTGGGTTATTACTCATGCGAAGATCTATAGCAACCCTCATAGCGCAAGTATCTAATTTGAGATGGAGAGGTAAAGGCTGTCTCTTATACACATCTGACGCTGC
>OJIG01000115.1_pt1 | contig 9884 bp, 3 predicted proteins | sample 1595431 | NCBI WGS metagenome assembly OJIG01 (sample SAMN05416742, study PRJEB24817) | seawater metagenome | isolation source: Sea water | place: Canada:Atlantic | collected 2013-07
TTGCACGTCATGGAGAAACTCGATACATTTCGAATCCATGGTGTGCTTGCAGACTTGGATGAACAGCTTGCGCTCGCAGTCAGTGCGGTAAGCTCGAGTTCATTTTCTGCAGGAGGAAAATTTCCCCCCCTTTCATCCCTCGATGACGGTCGAGGGCTTGCAGGTACGCATGGAAAACCAGATCCATGGCCTGCAGGGGAATAGACTTTCCCCTCTCCCCCTCTCTTGGCGTCGACGACCATCGTTTCAAAGGAGGGGTCGTCGTGAGCGGGGTTTGTGCATATATGCGCCAATGCAGGTACAGGTTCTTGGCGAAATGATGAATCCCAAAAGGTTGTGGAAAACAGATCGTTCCTACGATTTTCGATCGAGCCGTAGGGGAACCTTTGTGGCGCAGTGCCAGATGACATTTTCCTCGATTGCCGTAGAGCTGGATGCCCGGCGTGTATGGAAATGTTCTGGTCTTCAGCCTCCGTGTCGAAGCTGTTTTGATCGATCATCGTTTGGAGAAATACCAAAACGATTGCGAATAGGATCAAGATTCGCAGAAAGACGGGAAGGATCATGCCGATGTGGGCTCCCAGGCAGGGAGATGGAGTCGCGGACTCCTCCAGCGCAGATGCCCCGTCGTTGTTGTTGAACTTCATTGAAAAATCGAATATATCGTCATGGTGGTATTCGATCGAAATTTCATTGTTGAAGCTTTGAGCAGATTTGTTTCAACGTCGAAGGTGTGGTTGAAAAAACTGGGCTGGAAAGACAGGGTCTTCTTGTCGTGACCGGGTCTTGTTGGAGTCGGAGCCTTGTTGCAGTTGCTCCGACTTGAGGCGGGTCGAAATCGTTTCTCAGAATCAGCGTTCAGAGCGGAGTTTCTGGAGAAACCTCAATAGCGTTCATGATGAGGCACAATAAGCGCCGCGATATATAGGCGAGGAAGCGAAGGCAGAACACAGAGTACGGGCAGTAATATGACTATATCCGATATGCACTCATGGATCAGCAGGACGACAACTTGGGTTGGTGTTGTTGTGTCAGCCAAGTACGTCTGGGTACAGAACTCAAGTGCAAACTACGTTTGGGTTAGGTCACTGTGAGCTGCTAGACTACTCAACCTATCAAGACTATGACTTGTGCTACGTCAGACTGTAGTAGTCCAAACTACGACAGCACACCCCCTACTTCGGAAAATACTCTGAAAGAATTCAGAAGGAAAAATAGGACGGATAAGCAAGTCATTGATAAGATACGATACGAGATTGAATTCATCGGCGACGATTGCAATTTGAGTCGAGAGCGACGATTACAATTTGAGTCGAGAAAAATATGCGGATTCGGGAATAACTTCCCGAAGTTATAGATACTGAGGTTACTAATCACTCCCCCCAGCGATTTGAATGGATGGAGTGTGTCGACGGCCTCAATATTGACGCAGGAACTGGCTTTGATGAGCTGAAAAAATTACAATACTCTACCATTGGCGTGACTGGAATGCCACGGTGAGGTAGAAACATACAAGACGTCGAGAGTTGATGCAACGTATGGACGTATGATGTAATGTTCTTTGAAGTATAAAAAATATTCGTACAGTTTGCGTGTGCCGGATGGCGAACTCAGTCGTCGTCAATGAGACCCATAAAGCCGAAGTGCTGTTGCATAACCTTGTAGTATTCTGTAAGGTAATATGAAGTGCTGTATTGACTGGAAGATGAGTTCGTGCTGACGAAAATGTCGTTCATGTTAGTATTGTAAGCGCTAACGCTCGTTCGCTGGAGATCAAGAGGTCTGCCGAGGAGATTGATTTGTCTCACATCAAGTATTTTACCGAGGCCAGTCCAAACACGTACCATACCGACTTTGTTAGTCATCGGGTGAATAAGCAGGCGTAGAACAAACACTACGACCATAATAATAGTCGCTGTCCATAGATAAAATGTTGTGAATATGAGAGCATGGGCACTAATTCCGATTGTCGTATAGTCATCGGTTCCATTCGCCGTGTCTGCCGTACAAAGGGTACTTAATCCTTTGTTGCACCAGGTAAGTAGCCTGGGTGACTGTGGTAGTGGAATCATTGATGGTTGATCGAAAATATTGAGGCCTTTGGTCTGGTGGCTGCACTTCTTGATGATTGGAGCAGATGCTTTTTCAGAGATAGCGTACCATGTCAACAGAGAATCATGTATGGGATTTACTGGAAGACTTGATACTAAAATTTCTGGTTGGGTCGTTGCGTGAGCTACCCTATGACTATTGCCGGGGCATACCAAAAATTTTGCTAGACTGTAGATACTGTAGGCGATGACGTCATGCAAGAAAAATATCTCAAATGCATTGAAGATGTAAGCGGTGACGTCATGCAAGAAAAATATCCCAAATGTATCATAGGTACCGATTTCATTGACAGTGTAGTTGCTGCCTACCGACGGTTCGATGAAAGTGTCGTCGACTCGGAAGAAAATGAATAGATGGATGGCATAGATTTGTAAGAGAATATTCGTGGCGATGTAGTAAACAACTTTGACTTCTGGATATAGGTTGGTGGCATTGAAGATGTCTTGGAAAGATTTTGCAGCCATTGCGTGAAGGTCAGGAATGTTGTCAGGAGAGATTTGTAAGGACTTTCTGGGGACTGTAAGAGTGCCAGGAAGGAGTACCCAACTTTTCTCCGATTTTGCAGAGTTCTCAAAAATTCGACTGCTCAGGATGCAGAAGAACTCGGAAGCGAAATAAGTAATGGCAAATAAAACACTGATATTGTCACAAAGCTGGTTGAAACTAACACTACCCGTCGTGACTTCATTTGTAGCTGCGTCCAGCATGTAGAATATGAAATTAGTGACGAATAAGCGAAAACAGATGTGATCGTGGATCGTTGGTTGGTTTGCGGACATGGGAAGAGAATAGGTTTGGAGTGGTAGGTGTAACCCCTTTTGGTCGGGGAATTCGTTTAAGTAGATGGTGGTTGAATCATAATCGACACTCGCTTCGGGACATGATTGTCCGTAACATTTCCCCCGTGTACGTCGTAAGACTTCAGGGTTCTGTGTGATATGATATTTGGAGTCAGAAGACTGAAAACATAATGATAGCTGCAAGACCAATAAGGCAATCCCGGAGAAAGCAGTTGAGGATGAAGGGTGTTGGCATATGCGTATGAAAAACCCGTTGCATACAGAGCAGTAAGGTCGTATACATTGTCTGCAGGAGAGAAAATGGTGTCTAACTCAACCTTTGCGGGACTAACGTTAGTGTCCAACTCAATATTTTGAGGAATGACGTTGGTGCCCAACTCAACATTTCGAGGACTGACATTGGTGCCCAACTCAATATTTTGAGGACTGAATGGTGTCCAACTCAACATTTGAAGACTGATGTTGGTAGACGGGTGCCACATAGTGGACTTGGATAGAAAATAACTTCGCTGATGAAGGGTATTGTACGCATGCATAAACCATCCCTTCTTGATCTTTGTGGAGATCCCGGATCCATGGTCCGCAGATGAGTAGTATGCAGATGCGTATGAACTGCTCGTAGTAGTGAGCCCGAGTTCATTGCTTGCAATCAGGAAATAATATTCTTCTTCCCTCTTTGAAGAGAGGCAGTTTTCGCACGTTATGGACAGACTTGAAACATCTCGAATCCATGATGTGCTTGCAGACATGGATTCATCGTCTGCAAAAGGAAAAAGTTTGCATGCAGGTACAGATTCATCGATCGTGTCGTGGGGGAACCTGAGTAGCACGGTGCCAGACGACATTTTACTCGATTGCCGTAGAGCTGGATGCCCGGCGTGCGTAAAATTGTTCTGGAGAGGACCGATCATCGTCTGCAATAAATTTTTGAATGTAAAAAAATTTGTATCGACGAGCGATATTCGGTTTCGGTTGTTCCCCATCAGTAATGCATATGTGTCATTTCCAGCGCCGTGGGCGATTTGAAATACTTCTTGGCGTGAGCACGCAGCTGTCGAAGCCTGGGTTGAGCTGGGGAAGAAATTTGGCGTAAATGAAATTATTTGTAGTTGTTGTTGTGAGGAAGCGATTGTCGAAAAATCGTTTGCTGCGATAGCGTTCATGATGAGCACTAATATATTAAGCGCAATTAGCGATATTAGGCGCGCGGGATAGCAGAGGCCGGGCCTTGAAGTTTGGAGATTCATTGGGATATTATTATCAAGGCCGTTAATTTGCTATGACGTAAAACGGCGTTTCCTCTGATGTCAGTCAGGAACTGAAGTTGAATCAGAAACTGATCTGAGTCAGAAACTGAAGTTGGATCAGAAACTGAAGTTGAATTGAGAACAACGAAGTTGAATCAGAAACTGAACTTCTGAGGAAAATAAGAATCGCTAGGACTTTCTGTAGTCAGGAATAAAAACACCAGACCCACTGATTAGGTATGAAGGTAACGAACCACTTTGCCGGTAACGAACCACCTGCAGTGTAGTCGGTTGACTGTGTGATATTGTATCATGACAGCACGCCCCCTATTTTTGGCAGTATTACAGAAAGAGAATAGAATATGGTCCATATTTTTCGTGAAAAAAAATTGCCAACAGTCCCTCGCCTGTCCATTCCATTCTAGTCGAGTCCTTGGCTGGCCCAACGCGAAGCGTAGGGAGGACAGGAGAAGATACGAATCTAAGGGAGGAGGATTGTGGTAAAAATTCAGAATTATGGATGTTTGTGGTTTGTTGATATGAAGATTGCTGTTCCACACCAAGTACTCCAACGCTGGCCAATCCAAATACCCAACATGTCGACTTTGTTCGTCGTCGACGTTGAATTGATAGGTATAGGATAAACACTACAACTATCAATATAGTTGCTGTCCAGAGTTGAAGTATCGTTGATATGCGAGCACAGATACTGATGCAAGCCGCTGCTTGGTAGTTCCAGGAGCTGTTGGCGTAGAAAGGTATGCAGTTAATATACCAGGCGGTACCCGGCGTCGACGACAATTTTCTCGATTCAGATCGATCCTCGGATTCCGAGGCTGTTGAAGTACCCCAGCACACGAACTCGGTCATGGTGATGTCCATGACTGACGCTTTGGTGTTGCAATCATGTTCGAGGTTCATGAAATCGAAGAGATTATTCGACGTGTGGTATATGGAGTTGCGAATTATGTCCAAAATTGCTGCTTCGGATGCTGTTGGTGCTTGGAGATCGAACATGTTGTGAGGTGTGCCTTGACCGGCATTAAATTCAGGTTGCTCGTTGAAATTGAAGAGTGCTGGAGGACTCGTAACTACGATTGCAGATTCGCATGGATCATACGGTGACTCGCAGGGCATTATCGTTGGCATGTGAGGCGGTGGGCTGTAAATTCGGGATGATAGTGGCCGGAACAGGTTGACCCTTGGCATTGAGTGCACTAAGTTTGCGAAACCGTTTGAAGTACCGATGTACTCGGCGATGGTTGTGGAATGCTTGTTATTCTCATATTGCGCACGTGATGCGGAATCTTGTTGCTGTGACTGGACCACCTCGATGGGAGCATTGATTGGTACGTCGCGCTGCGAGTTGGTAGTTGCAGTAGGGCCTAGCAAAACATCGTCGTTGTTGCCTAACGGGTACTCCAACATTACCGGCATATAGGTAAGTGGACAGTGAACAACTATAGTACGTTCGCTGATTGGGTGTTGGAGCAAGTTACCGTTGGTACAGATTCGATTGCACAGGATGTAGGAATATACACGAGTAAAATAAGTAGTAGCAAACAAAATACTGATATTGTCACATGGCTGTTTGGAACTGACACCACGTCCGAGTTCATTTGTTGCTACGTGCAGCATGTAGTGGACGTAGGTTGTGATCGATAAATGAAAACAGTCGTGGTTATGGAACGTCGGTTGATTATCTTGAGCTACCCTATTATTGCCGGGGCTGCGGTCTTTTTGTGCTCTTGAATGACGGTACGTGACGGATTCGTTGAGAATAAGAATCATACGTACTCGTTGGTAATCCGGTTCGGAACGAAAACCCGAAGTCGGCTCAAAATTTATTGACTCGTTGTAGTAAGTTGAATTGCATACGGGACTCACCGGTGGACCTGACACCAAAGCTTTAGGTTGGGTCGGTGCTATATCGTAGTCACGGCCGTCGGTGACGTCACGTAGAAAAATAATGGTTGTTGCCAGACTGTAGCCACTGTTGTAGGTTACGTCATGCATAGGCGGATTTTGGAGCGGTGCTTCGAACAAAAACGCTGACGGCGAAGGAGATGGTGTTAAATCGAATAAGGACGAATATGTATGGTACCGTTTTAGCTGGAGCCGTTGGATGGGAATAGGCATTTCAAATACGTGTTGGCAATCTGGATCGTAAAGATAGAACGAAGTTGACCCGTCGAAGTGATTTGAGAAGTATATTGGCTCGTAGCAGCAAGGTAAATTGTTTATTGAACTCATTAGTGAACTGAATTCGTTGAAGGTTGAACCAGTCTGACACGTGTTGACGGTAGTCTCTTTGTAGACTCGGAAGGAGGCGAATATGTGAATGGCATAGATTCGGGAGAAAATATCATTGACGGTGCCAAGCTTGATCGTGATCGTTATATCGGTCAGAGCGTAGATTGCCAGCATCGCTGGGTGCAGTAGGATCGCTGACGCCATTTCAGTTTGAGCTTCATCTGGAAAGTTGGTCACTTCCGTCGTAGTCGTACAGATGGAGAATGACTTTGACATCGTTGTGCATAGAACTAGCACCGATGCGTCGGAACACTGTGCCAAGAAAAGGGCGTGAGCGTCAGGGAAGGGTGCAGAAATATCATCGATGGGAATAACAGACTGATCAAAAGTATATTGACTCAGTGCCGAAGTTGTGATCATCGACAAGCAAGTTGTGAACTGGTGGATGGAAGCGAGATATAATAAATGGTTGTAGTCTTGTCGCTCGATGAGATCGTCGATGAGGTTGGTCACGTAGTGATTTGGTGAGCAGATAAGTGCAATTTTCGGAGATTCCTGATGGTGGTATTTCATTGACTCGTGGACAGAAGCAGCGTTGGTGGTGTTTGCGTTGTCGTTAATCGTAAAACCTGGATCATAAAAATCTTTGAAATCAAATTCAGCAGTCTGACCTAGGACACTTACGTTGTGTTCAGATGTCGGTAGGCTAGGTAAATTATGAATGGTGATAGCCGTGGCGTTCAGTTGGACAGAGGATGCAGTTGGTTGTACGTAATTAAGCGTCATGCTTGTTGTAGTTCCAAACAAATCATTGCAGATAGTAGTGCCCAATGGTAGTGCCGTTTCGGATACCATATAATGCGTTTCATTCGACGTCGGAGTACTCGACCACGTCGTAGGCGATGGTGAAGAGGTAGTCGTCGGTGTCGAGGAAGATTTCGTGTAGTGATAGGTGGTTGAGGAAATATCGTTGCCAGTTTCCGGTGACGTCATGGTAGTTGGCGTAGCATGCGCGCACAGAGCTGTGGCATGGCCATTTAATGTATCGTGGATTGTGGAACTCGATGCGGCAGTGTTTTCCCGGCTTGTGTGTGCTTGCAGGTCAAATGTAGCTGTTGATCGAACGGTAGGGTCCGGAGTCTTCAACGGAGGGAGAATGAGTCGCAGAGTAACATCCAGATCCAGTGATCCATGCACGGTGAAAATACGTTCCGGCGAAGATGCGTTGAGAGAACTGTGGGGATCGAGGTTACCGATCGTGGTGTAGTATTGAAAGTTTGGAAATGTAGAGTACAGTTTATTGGACTTCGACTCGGTTGTGTCAGAAGTAAACGTCCCATATGTGGTATTCGGTGACGGCCGTGTCGTGAACTCAATGCAAAAGCTGGTGCTGTGTGTAGCATTGAACATTAAAGATGTTACGGTCGTGTGAGTATGGTGATCTAGACATAATCGGATATCGTTATCGTTTACTGCTACGTTGAAAAATCGGAGGGGGGAAGCAACAAAGTTTTGTCGTCCCATGGTTGCGCCGTGGACGGTGACATTGGCGGGATTCGATGATAGGGTGATTAGCGGAATTGGAAAATTGACCTCAAATAGCTCTTGGTAGACGAGCTGATAAGAAATCTTGGAAAACGACGCTGCTGAGATATTGGTTGACTCATGGTGCAAGGTGCCAGAAGTCGAAGCCGTTGTCAAGGTCATTGTGTGCATTGATGACTCAGAGTCATTGGTAGGAATGATGTCAAAGAATGATGAGTGTGCCACGGTATGGCTTACAGTTATGTGACCACTGGGCAATACTGTGAACGGTTCGTTGTTCAGGGCGTAGTTGGCGATATGAAGTTCGCGAGCCCGCTTAAAGAACTGATGCGGTGCACAGCATAAAGATCCCGATTCGGTTGTGACGGAGGGTCTTATATTATTTTGAAGTTGTGTGAGGTCGAGCGAAGTAATATACGGCTCATTGGAATTTAGTGTCGAGATTCCGAAATTCAACTTTGTATGGTAAGTTGGAAGTGAACCATCGTCGTAGTGAGACACTGCATTCTGGTTAAGTGGCGTTTGTGGTCCATTTACCGAAAGGGCGACTGGTGGACCTGATACTAGAACCGCTGCAGATACTGAGAAATCATAGTCACTATCGATTGTGACGTCATCAAATATTGGATTTGACATCTCATAAACCAAAGTGAAATAAGTAACAGCAAATGAAACACTGATAGTGTCACAAATCTGGTTGAAACCGACACTATCCGTCGTGACGTCATCTGTAGCTGTATGAGCTACGTCAATTTTGCCGAGGCTACGGTGTATTCGTGCTTTAAATTCGTCTGCGGAGGATTGAATCGGAATAGTATTTTCAAACACTTGGAGATAACCAGGTTCGTGAAGTAAACTTGTAGCTGGTTCGTTGGTGTAATTTGAAAATTTTATGAATTCATAGCAGAAGGAAGTATGTGATGGAACCTGAATTGAAGCGTAGAACGGCATAGTCGAATTGATGGAGGGACCCTTCAGACTGATCGTGATTGTCCCACTCCACGTAGTTCTTGCGAAGTTGGCTATTTCACTGCTCAGGATGGGGGAATACATTCGAGCAAAATAAATATTGTAAAGCATTGGCCCATACCAGGAAGCCGAATCGTATATGTAAGATTCTGGTGAGCTCGGTAGTGGATCGATGGTAATAGGGTCGTATTTGGTGATAAAAATATTTGTTGGAATGATGAAATTATATTTCGGACTTGAGACGTCAATCGATATGTAAACAATAGTTTTGAATGACAATACATCTGCAAAAACGATAGTTGCCAACCTTTTCCCCGCCGTATGTACGGTAGACCAGTAGAGTGAACTCGGGAAAGTAGATGGCAGATCAGAACGCGTTGCGTTTTGTTCATAGATAAATTTTAGTAGGTGCGTCGAAGACGGCTGCCCAATGGTGGGCCTGGACGAAAAATTACTTCGGATGCTCAGGATGCAGGAGAATTCGGAAGCGAAATAAGCATAGAATACTGTGACGTCATCATGACCAATCTTGCCGCCGACCTTCGAGTTGCACGATGTCATTGAAAGATTTTCGTCGTAGACATAGGTGTCGTAGTTCGCGTCGACGTTAACATGGTAGATTATGACGTCAGAGTTCGAATAGTCGTTGATACCATAGACCGTGACGTCGCAGCTCGAAGAGCCGTTAATGCCATAGATCGTAACGTCGCCCCCCCCGTAATTTCGAAGTTCCCCCCCAAGCGGTGGGGTTGCAGGAACGCAAAGCGAAAGAATTTCATGCATGGGAACGCTGCCATTGCCGCACTGGTGACTCAAGGATTGGCACGTTCTTGTTTCAGTCGAATTCCCGACGAAGGGGGGAAAACAATCCTGCATACTTGTGTCGTTTGAAGTCGTAGGTGCGGCAGCCCAGTAGAGTAGGCTCGAGGAGGCAAGGAACATATACTTTTCGTGCATA
>OJIG01000121.1_pt1 | contig 9629 bp, 9 predicted proteins | sample 1595431 | NCBI WGS metagenome assembly OJIG01 (sample SAMN05416742, study PRJEB24817) | seawater metagenome | isolation source: Sea water | place: Canada:Atlantic | collected 2013-07
ACTTTCAGTGTAACCTGTGTAAGCAACCGTACCAACTGCTGCTAGAATACCGATAATCGCTACAACCACTAGCAATTCAATTAATGTAAAACCTTTATTATTTTTCATAATTTCCTCTTTTATTAATTAGTTATGCTTAAAATTTATAATACCTCTTTATGAAGTAAACTAAGAATACCATCATTATCAATCATAATTAAACATAACTGCTCAAATCGGGTTTTATTATTACTTAATTTCGTAATTAGTTATATAAATAAAAAAAATTATGAAATTTAAAGTCACTAACAATGAAAATGTAAGTACTGTTTTTCTTAATGGAGAAATAGATATGGATATTGCAGATGATGTAAGAGAAATTGTTTTTCCTTTAATTGATTCTGGCAAAGAAGTTCATTTAAATTTAAAAGATGTACAATACATGGACTCTTCTGGTATATCTGTAATTATAGAGAGTAATCAAAGAGCTCGAGAAAAAAATACTAAAGTTGAACTTAAAGAAGTTAGTCAACCTGTTGAAAAAGTTTTAGCAATGGCAAGGAAGTTTCTATGACATACAAAATTACAGAAGAAGATAATATCAGTACCATATTTTTAGATGGTGAAATAGATATGGATAAAACAGAAGAAGTTAAGGAAGTTATCTTTCCAAAAATCGACTCTGGTAAAGATGTTGTTTTAAATCTAAGTAACGTTCAATACATGGACTCTTCAGGTATTTCGGTTTTAATAGAAAGTCATCAAAAAGCCCTAGAGAAGGGAACAAAGGTTATCATTAAAGATGTGAGTAAATCAGTTTTAAAAGTAATCATGATGGCAAAGTTAGAGCAAATTTTAAACTTGGAATAATTAAAACTCATGAGTATGGAAAACTTAAATCAATCAGAGAAAAAAGATTTTTTAGTTAGCTCAGCAAGTTTAAAAGACGTTAGAGCTTTTTCCAGAGATGTTTTTGAAAAATTTAAAATAGATGAAGATTTAAGAGAAGAGTTAGTTTTGGCTATTGCTGAAGCTGCACAAAATATAGTTAAACATGCTTATAAAGATTTTCCCAACACTCAAGATAGGATGGTAGTAAGAATATCTTGTAATGATGAGGTTCTAGAGATTTCTTTCTTTGATAAAGGTAAACCGGTAGAAGAAAGTAAAGTTAAACATAGAGCGATAGACGATATTAAACCAGGTGGACTAGGAACTTTTTTTATTCAAGAAATAATGGATTCAATTAAGTTTGAACCAGGAAAAAAGCCCTGGATTAATAATTTAGTTTTAACAAAACAATTATAAATTAGCCAATTAAAGCACCAACGTTAAATATTGGTGAATACATGGCTATCATTAGACCACCAATCATTACTCCCATAAAAACAATCATGATAGGTTCAATTAAAGTAGACATGTTATCTACTGAGGTATCAAATTCTTCTTCATAATAAGCAGATACTGAATTAAACATTTCATCTAATTGACCAGTTTGTTCACCAACAGAAATTAATTGACTAAAAGTTGGAGGGAATAATGGTTCTTTTAAAAAAAGCTTAGTTAATGTATCACCAGAGAAAACACCTTTTTTTACATTCTCAAGTGCCTCGCTAACAACATCATTATTACTAACTGATTTTGCAATTTCTAAACTTTCTAATAAATTAACACCAGCTGCACTTAAATTACCCATAATTAATGAAATTCTTGCTAGTAGAGATTTTAAAATCATATCTCCAAAAATTGGTAATTTTAAAATTTGTTGATGCCATTTAAAGCGGATTGCAGCATTTCTTTTTACAATAAAATTAAATCCAAAATATGCCCCTATTCCTCCAAAAAAAATTACCTTTCCCCCTGTGCCACTTAAAAAATCACTCATTGCCATAATTGTTGCTGTTGCAGCTGGTAATTCTAGGCCCATTCCATCATACATTTTTGCAAATACTGGAACTACTTTAATCAACATAAAAGCACTTACCGTAATCGCTACACTAAACATGATCGCTGGATACATTAAGGCCCCTTTAATCTTTTTCTTAATCTTTTCTTTTTTTTCCAATGATTCTACTATTTTAAGTAAGAACACATCTAGCTTTCCACTTGCTTCACCAGCCTTTATCAAGTTTACATAAACGTTATCAAAATATTGAGGGTATTTTTCAAAACATCTTGATAGGTTTACACCTCCCTCTAAACTCTTTCTGATATCTTCAATTACTTCTTTAATAGCAGGACTTTCTAATTGGTCTCTCAACATTATTAAGACCTGTAAAATAGGTAAACCCGCCTTAACCATAGTTGCAAATTGTTTTGAAAATATAAGAATTTCTTGTACTTTAACTTTTTTTTTCCCAAAAAAAGAAGAACCGCTTGATTTCTTTTTTGCCCCCTCTTTTTTTTTCTTAGACTTGTTTATATTGGTAATTATTATTTTTTTTTCTTTTAATAAATGAGAAGCTTCATCAAGATTTATTGCTTCAATATCTCCTTCTATATACTTACCTTCAGATATTCCTTTGTAAGTAAAAGCTTCCATTTTTATTCGCTTGAAAGAACTCTCTCATATTCTCTAAAATTAAGTTCACCAGATGCAATCATTCTTCTACCCATATCCTGCATCGTTCTAAATCCTTCTTTAATAGCTATTTCTCTTAATTCAGGAGTGGTTGCTTGTTTTAAAATAGCTTCTTTGATTGGTTTTGATACCACTAAAATTTCATAAATACCTTGTCGACCTTTGTAACCAGTGTCGCTACATTTTTCACAACCCTTACCTTTTATAGCCTTAACTTTAGATGCTTCTTCTTCACTAAAACCTAAATCTTTAAGAACTTTAGGATTAACGTCATCATCTTGTACTCTACAATCTTTACAATTTTTTCTAGCTAGTCTTTGAGCTACAACAAGTTGGCAGGCAGCACTTATTAAATAATCGGGTGTCCCCATGTTTTGTAATCTAGTAATAGTACTTGGAGCATCATTAGTGTGTAACGTACTAAATACTAAGTGACCTGTAAGAGCAGCTTTTAACCCTATATCAACTGTTTCTTTATCTCTCATCTCACCAACTAGAATAATTTCTGGGTCTTGTCTTAAAAAAGATCTTAAGGCCTTAGCAAAAGTAAAACCAATATCATCTTTAATTTGCACTTGTCCTACACCTTCTAATTCATATTCAACAGGGTCTTCTGCTGTTAAAATATTTAAATGAGGACGACTTACTTCTTTTAAAATACTATATAATGTTGTCGACTTACCTGATCCTGTTGGCCCTGTTACCAAGATTAATCCCTGACTACTGTGAATTCCTTTTCTTAAACTTTCTAAATCTTGCTTTTCAAAATTTAATTGCTCAAGAGTGATATCTCCTGCGTCCTTATTAAGAATACGCATTACAATTCTCTCATTATTTGCTGTAGGTAATATTGACAAACGTAGATCAACTACTTTGTTGCCAATTTTAAAATTAATGGCTCCATCTTGTGGTAATCTTCTTTCAGAAATATCTAGTTTACCCATAATTTTAAATCGGGTAACCACTGCCCCATAATTATCATGTAAAAACTGCCTATAAGTTTCTTGCTCTTGAAGCATACCATCTAATCGATATCTTACTCTTGAATTGAATCTGTAAGGCTCAATATGAATATCACTCACACCCATTTTTATTGCATCAGCCACAACTGCTGTACTAAACTTGATTACCTCTGACTCGTTTTCAATTGCTTCAATATCTTCTTCTGGTGTATTTTCTAAAACTTCTCCTGCATCTCCTAAATCTGTTTCAAAAGTTTTAGTTTTTTTTCTATTATCACTACGTATTGATGCAATTGTTACTTCATCTGTTTCATTTGATAATCTTTCGATATATTCAGAGATATCAGTTATTTTTGCAGCGTGTAGTTCAATGTCTTTTTTTGTAATAGCCTTTAAATTTCTCATCAATCCCAGTTTTGAACTATCTGGAATTGCCATGTGCAAAGTTTTTCCGTCAATTTTAAATGGTGCTACAAAATTTATCTTTATATAGTTTGATGGTAAAACTGTTTTTATTTCATCTGTAATTTTAACTGTCTTTAAATCAATTGTTTCTAAATTTTGTTCTTTAATTAATAGATCAATTATTTTTTTTTCATCAGTGAGTTTTAACTCAAATATTGCATCAATTTGAGATTTATTATTTTCAGTACTTATTTTTTTAATATTTATTAAGTCTTTTCCTGAAATAATGTCATTATCAATCAAGACATTAACTAAATTAATTTCACTTTCTCTACTAATTTTTAACATTATAAAACTCTTGGAGCGATAAATACTAGCAGCTCAGTCATTGTGTCAGAATTTGATTTTCCACTCAATACTTTTCCAAGAACTGGTATTTTTTTGGTTCCTGGGACGCCCTCTCTATTATTCGCTATATTATTTTTTTTGATACCCCCAATTACAACTATATCTCCATCCGCAACTAATAGTTTGGTGTTTATCTCCATTTTATTTACACCTGGTGTTCCTGGAGATGATCTGTTTGGAGTGTCATTATTTACTTGAATTGAAAGCATGACGTTTCCATCACCTATAATATTTGGGGTTACTATTAGTTTTAATGATGCATCAACTGGTTTATCTTCTCCATCTCCACCATCAATATAAATTGTTTCACCCTGATTAATACTTGCTTGATGATTGTCTAATGTAAATAATTTAGGATTAGATACTGTCTTTGATAAACCTTGAGATTCTAGAAAATCAAGTTCAAGCTTTAAAACAGCTGAACCTGTTTTTCTCAATATTCCAATTCCACTTGTTGAAGCTGAAGATCCAAAATTTACTAAATTATCTGTTCCAGCACCACTTGTAAAAGCTCCTGTTGAGTCTGATAATGCAGCCCCTGTTCCAGATGCTGCTCCTACACTACTGCCTCCTTGGGTACCACCAATTCTCACATTTTTTCTCGTATAAGCAGCTCCAAGTCTTTTCCCTAAATTTTGTGCAAAAGTTGAAGTTGCCTCAACTATAAAAGCTTCTATTAAAACTTGTTTAGTTCTCTTATCAATTTCTCTAATTACTTTATCAACTATATCTAAATCTTTTTCTTTACCTCTAACAATAATTGATCTTGTGGTTGTTTCTTCGGTTACTTGTATTGGTATATAATTTCCACTAGTTCCAACAGTTGTAAATAATTCTGAGATTGTTGCTTTAGCTTCTGTGGGAGTTATATAATAAAGTCTAAAAATTTCTGAAATAATTGGCTCAACGGAATCTTCTAATTCAACTTTCTTCTTAACCGCCGATGCTCTAGCTGATTTATAACCTTCCTGTGAAGTTAAATTAGCAGGAGTTGAAACTCTAATAATATTACTTGCTACATCTATATCTGCTGCATAATTTTTTAAATCTAATAATGCATTAAATGCTTTATCCCAAGGCACATTATCTAATTCTGCAGTTATTGCTCCTGCAACATCTTCACCTACTAAAATATTAATTTCTCCAATTTCAGCCATTAATTTCATTGCCTCTTTAAAATCTAAAGCTTGAAATTTAAAAGATACATTTTGTTTTAAATTTTGGAAATCATCTGAAATTAATAAGTAATTTCTCTCTTTGACGGATGATATTTGTTTTCTTTTTTTTAGCTTAACAACGTCACCTTCAACAGGGATTGGTCCCATCTCTACACTTTTATCTACTTCTTTTTGTCCAATTTTTTTAATATCAGTTTTAATTAGTGGTGTATCGTGTTTAAAAGATCCACTTTTTTTAGCAAGGTGTTCTGCACAACCTGTAAGAAAAATTAATAATAAAGGTAAAATTAAGAATGATATATTTTTTTTAAAGTTCATAATTATTTAGTACTTTCTGTAATTTGGTTGTTAAAATTTATCACTAAAAAAGAATTTCCATTTTTTTCAAATACTGCTTCATCATTAGTTACTCCAATGAATTTCACACCAGGACTTAATTCCTCAAACAGACTTAAAGTAGTCACATCTCCACTTGAATTAATTAATGATACAAATCCATCATCATTTCCAGAAGTCATTATTCCTACTAATCTAAACTTATATAAACTCATTTCATTTGCGGCTTCTTCTGCACTATTTGCTATAAGTGTTGCACCACTTAAAGAGCTATCTCCAGCAAAAGGATCATTTAGTGGCAGTGGTTCCTCATCATTAATCTCTGATGAAATATTTTTTTGTGAATTTGCTTGTTTTTCTTTAATCTTTTTATTTATCTCTTTTGCCTTTTCGATAATATTTTGCTCTTTATCATGACTATCTGCCATGGAAACTTTTGATAACAATATAAAGAATACTGAAATAATAATTATTTTAAAAAAATTCATCTGGTAACCCCACTATAGTTAATGTTCCTTTTACTTTTATCGCTCCAGTGTTATTTCCCTTTACCACCTGAATTGATTCTTTGTCAAAATTTAACATCTTGTTAGAAAGCGACAGAGATCTCTTAAATTTAATATAGCCCAAAAAATTACCATCAATTTCGAAATCAACAGGGATCAAATAATAGGCAATATTTTTGATATTTTTAACTTGAGTCTTTTTCTTTTTCTTTACTTTTTTACCATCTGCCTTGGCCAAAGCTTGTGTTTTTAAAACTTCTTTAATTTCTTTTTTTTCTATACTTGTAATCACTAAATCATTTTGTCCAGCATATTCACTTAATGTCTGTAAAAGGCCTTCTACTTCAGATTTGGAATGAAATAATTTAGAATATTTTTCATATTCAGGTTTAAGTTTTTTAATTTTTGCCCTCATTGAATAAACATCACTAGTAAACTGTTCAGTTTCTTGTTTTTTTAAATTCATATCATTCAATTTAGCTTTTCTAGAATTAGCCATTGGGTTTAAAATTGCATAATAAATTATTAAGAAAAGAACAATTGCACCTGCAATTATTCCTATTTTTATAAGAGTTTTTTTATCAGCTAGTTTAGTAATCTGATCTTTTATGTCAGAAATATTAATATTTTTTAAATCTATATCCATTGCTATATTGTGCTTCTTTTAATTTTTACAAACACTCTAAAGCCTTTCATCGTAGCACTACCTGCTGAAGATTTTGGTAATCGCATTGATGATAAGGATGCTTGTTCAACCAGTTTTTGTTTACTTAAATTTTCTATAAATTTTAATATATCTTGATCAGTTGCAGCCAATCCTTGAATAGTTAATCTGTTAGATCCATTAAACACAACTTGATCAAATTTTACTCTGTTGGGAACGCTTGAAGCTACTTGAGCTAGAATTCTATAAGTTAATTCTTTATTTGATTTAAGTGTTTTGCTTAGTTTTAAAGATGTATTAATCACTTTAAATTCTTTTGAAACTATTTTTTTCTGTTTTATAATTTTAGTATGATCTATTTTTACAGCTTCATATTGTTTCAGTTTATTGTTGTAAGAAATAATGTTCCAAAAAGATAAACCAAATAATACAACATAAATTGCAGCTACCGCAGCGGTAATTCCTTTGAATGCAAAACCTGAAATTGCTTTCATCTTTTTTTGCTTCATCACATTTGATCTATCAGGAAGAAGATTTATATTTTTAACTGCAGTAACAAATTTATAATAGCCAAAGACATCAAGTTTTCTAAAAGCTAAACCAACAGAAGTTGATAGATAGGATCTATTTAACTTGTTATCTAAAATTTGCTGATTTTGGCTTGGAATTTTTAATCCTTCTGTAGGATCAAAAGTATTAAACCCAATATTCATTAAAGCTTTTCTAAAGCTTGCTAAATATTCATCTACATTTTTGATATCTGAAACAACTTTAATGTTTCGAATTCTTTTTTCATATTTAGTCTCAAAATCTTGAATAGCTTGCTTAACTTGAGCAACATATCTTCTAACTAATCCCTCTTTCTCTTCAGTATTTTGAGAATCTTGTAAGATTTTTCTATCTTGCCCTCTGATAAAAATATCAGTTATTATTGGATTATTATCATAGAGTATCATCAAATAATTTTCATCTAATCCAAATTCTAGAACAGCAGTTAAATTAGTATCTTCAGTTTTATTTGCTATTTGATTAACCTGGTCAACTGCTGATTTTAAAGCAAAACATTTAACATCAATGATTACAGGATTTAAACCTGCATTTTTAATTATTGAGGTATAGCTATTTATATCTGTTAATTTTGATGCAACGAATAAAAGATCCATTGTATTTTCTTTTTCATTTCTATTAATGACTTGATGAAAAATAGAATAATCTTCTAAACTATCTGTTAACTGAACTAGGTTTTCCCATAATGAATTAGTTTCGATTGCTTTATTTAATTCCTCATCTTTCATTAAAGGTGCTGTAACCACTCTTATAATTGCACTAGTTACTGGAATAGCAATTGCTGCATTGGGTGAAGTTATTTTATATTTTTGAACTGCTAACATTAATTCCTCTGAAAATTTATCTGCATTGTCAATTGGTGTACTATCATCTGTAATGTCAACTGGGTGGATATGTAATTTTTCTAACACCCATTGATTAGCTTTGTTGCTTGAAACCTGAGCTATTCTTATTTCTTTGTTTGAAAGTTCTACACCAATTATTTCTTCACCTTGCACACTAGATTTACCTAATTTAGACTTAAAGAAATTTTCAAGTTTTGATTTATAATTAGCAACTTTAGATTTATTAAAAGATGATTTGTTAAAATTTTTTGCAAAATCTGGTTTTTTAATTTTAATCTCTTTAATTTTTCCAAAAATATTTGATAATTTATTTTTTATTTGTTCTTGAGTAGTTGTTTGTAAATTTTCGTTTAATGAAGTGGTAGCAATTTGTTCTTGAGTCTGATTGTTAATTTGATTATTTGTTAAAGTATCAGTTGCTTCTTGATTAATATTTTTAGTTAAATTATTTTCATTTTTTAATCTTTCACTTTCATCTTGGACATCATCAAACCATTTTTCTAAAATTTGTATTGCTTCATCTAAGTTTGTTGTGCCTGAAGATGAAATTTTTTGTTTACCATCAATATAAAGCCTACCAACCCAATTTTTTGATTTGAGTTCACCTTTATATTTATCCTGCCTTACATAAATATGTAATCTACCTTCTTTTTTATGAATAACTTGATGAGACGACTTATTATTTTCATTTTTTATTTCATCTGAAGTTTCTACAATTATTTTCTCTTCAATATTTTGATTGTTAACTTCTTCATTTTTTATTTCATCTGAAGTTTCTACAATTATTTCTTCTTCAATCTTTTGATTGTTAACTTCTTCATTTAAATCAGTTTCTTGATTTTCATATTTGTTTTCATTCATAGTTTGATTATTTGAATCAACTATAGATTGATTTTCATTATCTGACTCGGGTTCGTTATTTTGGTTTTGATTTTCTTCGCTCTGAGGTTGATTATTTAAATCAACTTCTGATTGATTATTATTATCATTGTCTGATAATGTATTATCTAAATTTTTTTTATCGTCTTCCTGATCACTCATAATATTTAAATATATTTATTTAACTAAACTAGTGAATCTCTAACACCAAAAAGGATAAACTCTTACACAAGATAATGATTATAGTGCTCAAAACGGGCAGTATTTAAACTGTCTCTTATACACATCTCCGAGCCCACGAGACTCCTGAGCATCTCGT
>OJIG01000124.1_pt1 | contig 9414 bp, 2 predicted proteins | sample 1595431 | NCBI WGS metagenome assembly OJIG01 (sample SAMN05416742, study PRJEB24817) | seawater metagenome | isolation source: Sea water | place: Canada:Atlantic | collected 2013-07
GTATAAGAGACAGAGCGACCCAGTGGGGGTTGCAGGGGCTGTGGGGACTATAAGTGCGGTGGGTGCTACTGCGGATCCCTACGGGGGACTGGGTGCGGACCCATCACAGACCCCGAGACCGGTGAACAAGAGCTAGGCCAGCATGGCCAGAGCCACGTACCAAGCATGGCACGGAGTGGCAGCCCGGCATCCCTGACTAAGGCGCTGAACGCGCTAGGGGTGTCTGCCGAGGGCAAGGCACAGGAGGGGCATAAGCACGCCGAAGACGGCGTGATGGGACCGAGTCAGATTGGTCGGACCAGGCAAAAGCAGAAGTACCGGGGCGGCGAGGCTAGAGCAAGGGGAAGGCGCCTTGCATCGAGCACCAAGGACGCCATCCTGAGGGCTGCGAACCGGCATATGGCCGGGGAGACACGAGGCACACGGAGTACCCGTCTGTCTCCGTGGGAGACGATCTGCCTGATAAGCGAGTTCGCCGCGCTAATGGCGGGTGTGCTCGCCGTCGGATATCACGGACGCAGATCGAGGAGCAGGGTCACTGCGAGGGACAGTCGGCCCAAGGCACGACGCGGGGAGGAGCGAAGGACAATGTACGCCACAGACAGTGCTGGCCAGAGGAAATGGCAGAAGCACATCGAAGCACAAGCGCGCAAGAAGGGCATTGCCATAGCGCTGCTTCTGGGATGGATCCGGTCGCCCTTCGGCGATGAGGAAGAGACGGCGAGCCGCGACGTGAACGACGCGGCCATGTACATCGGCACGGCCCGGCGAAACTCATCGCTGGGGATAGCCAGGGTCAGCTCACAACGACGTGTCAGAGACGCCAAACGGGCGTTATCCGAGGCAATGGCCGAGGATGCCGCGGAAGCGGCAAGCGAGCTGCAGGCTGTGGAGGAGGCACGAGCCGCCTTCATGGGGAGCTTGGAGACGAAAGCTGACGCCTCCGAGGACGAAGAGCTGGACGAAGATGCTGCAAAGCAGGCAAAAGAAGCTGCAACGCAGGCTGCAGAAGCCGCACGTGCAGAAGCGAGACAAGCTCTGGACGCGGCCATGGCGAGGTTCACCCAGAACCCAGCAGCAAGAGCTGCAGGCATCGAGAAATGCCGGAGTGAGCTGCGACTGGCAGAAGACGCCGAACGAACTGCACCCGAGGGGGCAGAAGAGCTGGAGGCTGAGGCCAAATTCGGCAATGTCGAAGGCCTGGCGGTGAAGAACGTGATGGCGCAGATGCGCCTCGCGACTGAGCGGAACATGTCCAAGGCGACGTGGCAGGAACTGTGGCCCACACTCACCCACAAGCTGCAGAAGCAGCTGTGGAATCGAGGTAAGGCGCAGCTGTTCGAGATCGTGGCCGACACGCTCGACGACGTCCAGATGACCCTGATCACCGCTGCAAATAGCGACGACCAGCTCGACGGGCTGATGGCGTACCGCATCCTGCGCAGCCATTGCTATGGCTCGCAGGAGGAGTGGACTGCAAAGCTCTGGAACACGGTGCAGAACTGGTCACAGGACCGAAGAGCTCAGCGAGAGCTTGGAGCACCGAGGAAGCTGCTGGACTCGATCATGGAACTCGAGGCCGACATTGCAGACTACGAAGCCACCGGTGAGAAGGTCACGGAAAGAAACAAGCTCATGATTCTGAAGAAGGGCCTGGCCAAGCGACAGCGCCCAGCCTTGGAGAAAATCAAGGACGACCTAAGTGACAAGCACTGGGACTACAAGGCGACCGTCGACTGGTTGCTTACCTGGAGCAGATTGCACCAGGACGAGGTGAAGAAGGGCGAAGCCGAACTGGCAAGCTCGTGGCGCGGTGGCCGTCGAAACGGCCGAGCTCAGGCTACAGCAAACGTTGTACGGCCAGCTAAAGGGCCGGGAGGAGCAGCGCGCAAGAAGAAGAAGGGGAACTGCTTCATATGCGGATCTCCTGACCACTGGGCAGCCGAGTGTCCCAAACGGGACGACCAAGGAGCTGCAGCCAACCTCGCAGGGGCGAGGCAAAGAGGGCCGCGTGCCAGTGGAGGTCGCGACAGCTTCCGCTGCGCGAATTGTGGAGCCCAAGGGCACTATGCGCGTGACTGCAGGAAGCCAAGGCAAAAGAAGAAGTGCCACATATGTGGCAGCGACCAGCACCTGCAGGCTGAATGCCCGCAGAGGGGCAACAAGAAGAAAGATGGCCAAGGGCGTAGCAACGGCAGACGCCCAAGGCCAGCGGCAGCCAAGAAGACCACCGGTGGTAAGCCACCGGCGATCAAGCTGTCGCGGGACAAGCTCAAGTCGGTTGTCAAATATGCGAACGACAATCGCAACGCCTCGACAATAACGTTGTCAGTAGGCGCAGATGGAAAGCTGTCTGCAGCAGCAAGTGGGAACAAGCCAGCGCCAGCAACGCTGATGCTTATACCAATGCCAACTGGAGCTGGCGAGGACACCATTCTCGCGAACATGATGAGCGGCAACCAGTGGACTCGCGAGGTGATCGACTCAGGTGCCTCGAAGAGCACGGTGCCGCTGCAGTTCGAGCTGGTGGACGAGCGCGAAGCCAACATCGACGTGCAAGGTGCCGGAGATGGCATGAGAACAAGATGCACGCGTGAAGGGCAGGACGGTGCGCTGGGCGGATCCATGAAAATGGAAACCAGCACGCCGCTGGTGGCAACCGGGCCGCTTGACGAGAAAGGGGTCACGATCCTCTTCTCCGACAACAAGGCGGTTGCGTGCACCACAAAGTTCATTCGGGACATCATCAAAGATGCAATCCGACTCAACCACGCCAAGGTGGTTGGCGAAAGGAAGCCAGATTGGGTGTACGAAATGACTGACAGGCGCAGCCTGGAAAGGGTGGTGCGAGCGGCAGAGCGAGACGATATTGAAATCGACACTGCCGAGACTGAGCGGATCGTTGGCCGTCTGCCGGAAGAGGCAGACCATCCGTTCGAAGCATACGACTTTGACCCGAACGTGTATGCCGACGAAGATCGCGAAGAGCGGGCCCGCCAATGGCGGAATGAAAAAGCAAGGCGCAGCGCTGATGCCGGCCATGGCAGAATTGAAGAAGTGCGGAGCGCCGTGCACAACGAGGACCTCATCAACTTCGATGACGAGGGGAGCTCGGAATGCCCGACGTGCCAAGGCGAAGGTTGGACTGAGACCTTCGGATGTGCACTGTGCGGCAATGCCAATGGCAATGCTGAGGATTCGTGCGGAAGCACGGAGTCCGAAATTGCACAGACACCGGAGAAGACACCGGAGAAGACACCAGCAGCCATGGCTGCATCGACGCTGCACCAACCAACCACCCCGAGCAAAGGTGGGGAGTATCCAATTGTGGGCGACACACCCACATGCAGGAGCATACAGGATGCCCTGGACGCAGCTGACCAAGGTGACTGCGGAGAAGCAGTGAAACTGAGGGTGCAAGAGGCAGCCAAGGCTGCAGCACAAGCAGGCAAAGCCTGTGGATCGTTCTGTGGCACTCCCTTCCACCAATGGGAACTGCCCATGAGAACTGACTCAATAGTGCACGATGAGGCATTGTGCCTCACAACGGTGCGACTCTGGCTGGAGATCTACAATCTGATGGATCAAGACGACAAGTGCGCCGGTAAGATCGCCAGATTCCTCGCGTGGGTGGCGCTGGCAGCAAGCTGCCTATTCAATGCAAAAGGTGCAATGGATATCGTCTACAAGGTGGCGCCACACACCGGCAGAAAGGTTGCCGGATTGATGAGGAAAGGCAAGGCGCAAGGCTGGCCAAAGCATGTGCTCAATTTCAGGCTGCAGAAAGTGATCAGACAGCAGATAAGCACGTGCCGCTCCAAGCTGCACAAGTACTGGATCGAGTCGAACCTCATGGGAGAAGGTTGGCACTACTCGTCACGATGGCGAATGCTGTTCTTCATGAAGAAGTACGAATCTGACGAGCGGCAGAAAGAGAGGACCAGGCTGCTGAGGTGGAAGCTGGGCGGACTTGCAGCACTTGAACAAGAGCTGCCCGCCAGCTCGCTCCAGCCAACGCCCAAACCGAAGCACAACAAGCAGCGCCAAGCCACAAAGGCAGTGGCCGCTGCAATGCGAACCAAGAGGCAGAAGAAACAATGCGGCACGTGCGGTACGCGCCAACATCACAGCATTGACAACTGCGTGAAGTGCTTTCCAAAGGAAAGCAACGGCTCTGCCCGAGATGGCATGGCCACGGGCACACTGCAAACGGCAGGCAAGCGAATGCCAACCGTGACGGGCAGAAAACGGCTTGAAGCGGCCAAAGTGCCACGCAAGCGCAAAGGCGCTGCGAAACCGACGACGCCAAAATGCGAATGCAACGGATGCATGCGCGATTGCTGGTTCAACCCCAAGACTGGAACGTACAGCTGGGCATGCGGCATGACTTGCCTGAACGGCAAGTGCAATCACGCCGGTAGCAAAGCTACGGCCGGCGCAGCACCTGTGTGCAAGTGCCACGGATGCGAGCGAGCCGCATATTGGGACGCCAATTTCAACACGTATGGCACGCACTGCGGCACTACCTGCCGCGACGGCAAGTGCGACCACCAAGATAACCAGATGAAGCACACTGTCGCTCAGTTCAAGCTGCCTTCGGCAGCCGCGATGGAGCTGACGACGACGGCAAGCGGCGGCGCCACCGCGCAAGAAGACATCATGCGCGAAAACTCGGTGAGAATACTCATCACGCCGGGTGATTCCGAGCACACCGTGGAGATATCCGGGTGCAACGACAACGTCGAGCAAGCTTGCGCCCAAGTGATGGGCTATGTAAGTGACCACGGGGAAGCTGATTCCCGTGCGCCACGTCTACTCGGCACCAAGGTGCCGGCACCGCCGCACAAGGCGGCGAGTGCCAAGGCGCTAACTGGGCCGACGCGAGGGGGCATGACCAAGCCGGGCAACCAGGCTAAGTCCACGTCGGACAAGAAAGCGAACAAAGCGCTGGGAGACAGCAAGTGCGTGGCGAACAGGCCTACCAAAAATTCGGCCGAGTCCGCGCCAGGCAAGACAGCGACCCGCAAGGGCCCCAAGAACAAACAACGAACGAGCGCAAAGCGCAAGGCTGCCCGGGCAAAGCGCAAGGGCACAGCCAGGGGAAGCGAACCCTCAGCCAAGCGCGCAGCTCGCGAAGACCAAACGTCAACCGACAGCGGCAGCGGTTCGGACGGCCTCACGAATGCCATGAAGGAGATCTCCATCGGCAACGAGCGGGGCAGGGAGCTCACTCGCAGCGAGCGAGCGTGGGAGACCTACGACAACATGAGCCTCCAAGTCATCAAGACCCACGAAGAGGAAGCACAGAACCTCCTCAATGACGGATGGAAACCATCCGGGGGGTCAACTATGGCCAAGCATCCCACCGGAGCACAGCTCCGAGTGGCACCACCAGTCGCCTCACTGATGCGCGCGCTGGATGGGATGAGCACGGCGGAACCGAAGCTGGGGCGCAAGCCCAAGGCCAAGGGCACCAAGCAAGGTGCGATGACAGTCACCCGGCAGGTAATCCTGGCCGAAGTGGTGGATGCAGTTCGAGACGGCGAATTCCTAAGGGAATACAACACAAAGCAGCTCCTCCAGGTGCTGATCCGCAGAATGGAGACAAGCATCCGAGGGCGGGCTGTGATGAAGAAGCTTAGTGAAGCAGCCAACGAACAGCAAAGGAAGATCAACAAGGCGATGGTCATCCAGATCATCCTCGACGCCACACGACAGCAGCCAAGCGAGGCTGAGGGCACCGCTATGCTGCAGAACACTGCAGCCGTGGTGTCGATCCAAGAACAAGATGGCTCGTGGCGGAGCGTCAGCAAGAACAAGGACGCGAAGATCACGATGGTGAGACAACCCGCGAGCAACGCTCGCGACGGCTCGGACAGCGGCACCGAGGACGAGGACTCGCGCGCCTAGGGGCGCGCCCCGCAACACCTACTGGGAATGCTGCGACCTGTGAGAGGGGCGTGGCGCCGGCCTAAGGGCCGAAACAAAATAGAAATCGTGGGTGGGGCGGGATACAAAGACCGCAAGCCAAAGGACCCCGATGGGGGGCATGTACGGTGGTGGCACGCTGCCGCCGGACACCCTGGGGACAAAGCGGCAGCAGAAATGCTTGACCGTGGGCTTGGGAACGTGAATGGGGTTAAAATAACCAAATCCATGTACAACAAATACACACCATGGTGTGATGACTGTGCCAAGGGAAAATGCAAGCAGAATAGGCATGCAGCCAGAGACAGCGCCAGCGCTGGATGGCCAAAGAGACCAAACATGTTACACTCATTCGACGCAATGGGCGAGATGATTCGCAGCATGTGGGGCCACAGGTACAGCACAATAGTGAAGGACCATCACGATGGTAGGGCATGGAGCTACGCTCATGCCCGGAAGGACAAGAAGAGCTTAGCAAGGATGCTGAGCCACCACGAACACATGGCCAAAATAGACGGACGTCTAACCAAAGTGTTCGAAGACAGCGGAGGCCTACAGGACCTAAGGGTCATGGGGTATAGATGTGACAATGAAACAAACAACCCCTACGAGAAGGCACGCCGAGTGAAAGCAGGTATCGGAACGGAGTGGACAATAGCGAATGATGGCCACGGCCAGCAAAACGCAGTGGCGGAGCGAGCCATTGCCACGACTAGGACACTCGCCGACATTCTGATCAACAGTGAGATGCACAGCATATCGCCGAAGATGGCGCGACGGCTATGGCCGTACGCACATCGGCATGCCGTGCACCTGCAACTTCTGTGGCCGACGGCACACAACCCAGGGCGAGCATCGCCAGGGGAGATGAGATACGCCCCAGGGAAGGGGAGCAACAACCCTCGCTGGCAGGCGAGGCTGATGCACATATGGGGATCAAGGATGATCGCCAGAGAAGATGACCACAAGTACAAAAAGGGAAAATGTGTATTGCGAGGGAAGGATGTGTACTACATGGGCGTGCCCGATGGGTTCGGACCCGGCTTCCTCGGCTGGGACGCGAGCAAACCAACTGCGCACCCCAGACTGTACTACAACGTGACATTCCAAGAGGATGCACACATCGACAGACATATGAAAGAGAATGCACCTGCCGACGCACACAACGAGAGCGACGTGGCCAGCGATGACGAGGCAGAGAGTACTCACAGAGACGCTGGCGACAACACCAATATGGGCCCGGTGACAGAGCAATTGAAACTCACGGATGATGAGCGCGGCAGCGATGAAGAAATACCAAAGCTCCTGGAAACTGAATCCAGCAGCGATGAGGTAGAAGATGAAAATGTGGAAGACGAGCAAAACAACTGGAAGCAGCCGGCACATGGAGTGAACATGGGAGATGGCGGCATGCTAATGCTTTGGTCTTCAACAGATGACGACACCAGCGAACACTCCGATGGAGATGATGAAGCTAGTGACGAAAGCCAACCTCCGCTCGAAGATTGGGAAGTACCCATTCCCAAGCGACCCAAGGGCAATCGACGCCGGAGGAGGGAAAAGAGTCGTGCTAAGGCACGAAAGAAGAAAAGGAAACTCAGACCGCTAGAAGCGCGTGATGAGGACATCGCCAAAGACGATGATTGGGCTGCGAGACTGTACATACATGAACCAAAGAATGGGCGATCTCCGACATTCAAATCCCTGTGGAACACCCTCAGGGAGAGCTACGGCATGGAGGAATCGCTGGACGAGTTCATGGACAACAATGGCGGATACGACTCTACGACACGTCCGAAGGTATATGAATCCGATGGATCTCGGCGATGGGTGTGGGCACCCACGCGCCTGGTGGACCGAAGCGAGGAAATACCCCAAGTGGACGAGCCACTTGACGTGGAAACCAAAGACGTGGAAGAAGAAGAGTCGCGACCACCGCAGCCACGCGGAGATGGAGACGGCGATGAGGAGCCGGAACAACGCAGCGACCAGGAAGCTGCGAGCGAAGAGAGTGAACACTCGAACAGCGGGGAAGAGAGCCCGAGGGCCACCTCCGCTATGGAAACTACACATGCGGCGATGTTCTACTCGGAACAACGAGAGAACAGACAGAAACGGGCTGTGTGGTACGCGGGCATGTGCAAAGCTGACCCGCGAGTTGACAATGACCTGGGTACGCCCAGAGACAACGAAAGAAGATTCGAACGGGCAACGACACTTCTGGGCAACGTAGTTGACATGGCCCAGAAATCGGTGCACACCGGAACAAAGAAAGGAAGAAGAATCATGCGGCGAGCGAAGTCGGCATTCACAATGGCAGCGTGCCTGGTGTTGGTATCGGTGGCTAATCTCATCAAAGGGATGGAAGCCGTGAAAGCGAGAGACTTTCCGGAGCCTCGAAACTACAAGGACGCTATCAACTCCGAATTCAAGGAGATGTGGAATGAAGCTATCCAAACCGAATTGGCAAACCTTAAGTCACATGGGACTTGGGAATGGACGGACCTTCCACCTGGGAGGAGGTGCATCGACACCACATGGCGATTCCGCACGAAACCGACCAAGACCGGGCTTATCGACAAGCTGAAGGGAAGACTCTGCGCCCGAGGGTTCAGACAAATGCATGGATTCGACTTCACCGAGACGCACGCGCCAGTCACTGTCCTATCATCGTTTAGGGCGAACGTGGCGGAGTGTGCAAATTACAATTGGAACATGGACATGTGGGACATCTCAGGAGCCTACCTGAATGCGGAATTGCTGGAGGAAATCTTCGTGATACCGCCGGATGGGTTGGAGATCCCAGAGGGATACGAGCACAAAGTGCTTCGGCTCAGGAAGGCGCTATATGGATTGAAACAAGCCGGCAGACAATGGAACAAGAAATTGACAAAGTGGCTGACCGACTATGGGTTCATCGTAAGTGACGCCGACCCAAGCTTATTCCTTCTAGAACGAAACATCAATGATGTTGGGCAGACCGTGAGACTCAATGTCCACGTGGACGACGCATTTGCAGTGTACACACATGAGGAGATGTACAACGAGTTCAAGAGGGAACTCATGAGAGATTTCGATTTGTCCAGTTCTGCTGACGCAGACGTGTTCCTGGGGATCACAATCGAAAAGTTAAAGGACGGCGCGATCAAGATCGTGCAACGGCGATACGTAGATGATATCGTCGCGACCTTCCTGGACAGCAAGGACAAGCCGGCCAAGACGCCATACGTGGTGTCATGGAAGCTAAGCAAGGAGATGCAGCCACAAACTGAGGAAGCCAAGAAGGAAATGGCGGAGGTGCCATACCGAAAACTGGTAGGCATGCTCCTGCACCTAGCCAACTGTACGAGGCCGGACATCTCGGCCGCGGTTGGCATCCTTGGCAAATTCAATGCCAATCCAGGCACCAAACACTGGAAGGCGGGCCTTGAAGTAGTCAAATACCTGTCTCTTATGCACATCTCCGAGCCCACGAGACTCCTGAGC
>OJIG01000128.1_pt1 | contig 9145 bp, 1 predicted proteins | sample 1595431 | NCBI WGS metagenome assembly OJIG01 (sample SAMN05416742, study PRJEB24817) | seawater metagenome | isolation source: Sea water | place: Canada:Atlantic | collected 2013-07
ACGAGATGCTCAGGAGTCTCGTGGGCTCGGAGATGTGTATAAGAGACAGGTTGGGTGGGTGGGATTTTCCATGTTTCCTTTTGAGCGTTGAAGTTGTTGATGTAGGACCTTTTCCTTTGTCTTCTTTTGCATGGCCTCCCGGCCTCTCATAAGTTGTTTGTCGGTGTGATGTAATTGATTGAAGTTGATGTCGTTGGGCGCCGTTCGTTCGGCGGGGATTTCTTTGATTTCCCGTGGTATGGAGACCATTAGGGCCTTGCCATCCACTCCTAGTTGAGCCTCTTCTGAATTTTCATCTTCTGTGTCCGCATTTATGCCCCAGAAGTCCCAGTCGGAGTCGTCTTCTCTTTCACATGGTTCTTTCCATGATTCGTCGTGATTTGTTGGTAAACTTTGGTGTCCGATTCTTCGTACTTTGTTCCAAAATTTCTGTAGTTTACCGTTGGCTCGGTCCGCACCCTTTGGTACGGAGTAGCCATGTCGCTTGATTTTGTTCATAATCAAGCTGACTTTCTTGTTCTTCCAATCTTCCCACGGTTCGAGGGGTTCTCCTTTGTAGAGTCCCGGTCCATCACCTATCCAAGGTGTGTCTGACCGTTGGGTGAGATCGATTGGCCCGTCGAGCGCCATTGGCGATGGCTCGCGGGGTGGTGATACAATGTCACTCTCGTCACCCCCCAAGCTTGCACGTTCGGCAAGTTCGATTGGTGCTTGTCGTGTGCGTCCCGGTGATGACGTCGGTGTTGTCTCGAAGACAACGCTTTCCTTCGCTTTGCGAATACGTTCTCTTCTTGCTTTTGTATCTTGACGAGAATGTGTACCACAACAGTAGTCGTGTACGTGTCCGTCAGGTTCTACCCAGCATTCTTCGTTGCAATCGGGTAGATCACAAGTTGCCTTGACCGTGATGTTGTCTTCAATGTCGTCGGCAAGGTCATCATCGGATGTTTCGTCCGATGGTAGGTTGATTGGGTCATAGTGTGACCCCATATTGCGTAGATGGATGTCTTTTTCTTCCACCAAGTATGTAACCATGTCTTGTTTGTCCCATTCTTCGATAGTGGAGTCCGAATCCCATCGGATCTTCCAGTATTTGACGTCTTTGGCGTAGGCTTCTATGCGCCCTACGCACAATCCATGTCCTTCGAAAAATTTGTGGACGTTTTCGCCGATCAGTGATCGGGGATGATGATTGATCGCCTCGATTAGCCTCCGTTTGTTCTTCAAAACTTGTGAGGCGGGCGATTCTTCTCGTAGAATTGCATCTTGGATCTGCTTTCCATTTGGACGTAGTTGTCCGTCGTATTGATCGTAGATGTTTCCGAATTCGTCAACGAGTGTAACCGTTGGAGCATCATATTTGCTCTCGGTTTCGGTGCGATCGAGCACGTCTTGTGTCGATGCGTTTGCTGATTCAGCTCCTTTTCCGATGAACTTGCCGATGTCCACTATTGTGCGTAATTTCGTATCACGTTTGTGTGGTCTCGGGAAGATCGGGTTGCCGTTAGCGTCCCGTATCAGATCTGGTTCTTGGAGCCCAAGTAGTTGATAGAAATTGTATCCATCTGGCATTGTAAACTCATGATAGTTCTTGCTCGTGAAGGTCCGTGCCATTGACTTGTCATATGGGTCGAAGAAGATTGGTACGTCGCCGATAACTCCTAGGGCGATTCCCCAACGAGATTTCGTACGATCGATTCTTGATCCTTTGACCTTCGGGCTATGCACGATGCATGGGCTTCCGAGTGTCACCATATGATGTAGACGATTGTCGCATTGTCGTCGTGATATTTGTCCCGACGTGATTTCCTCTAGAGGTCGAATGGCGTCGCCGTCCGAGCTATTGATATTCCTCGCGAGAGGAAAGAGGTTGCGTAGCATAACGCCTTGGTCCACCGCGTCTTCAATGAAGATGTAGGGCAAGTTTTGTTCGAGTAGGATGCTTTTGGCTACCACCTCGATTTGCTTGCATGAATTCTCCGCGTGAGCATTTGATCTTTTGTCATCCGGTGAGCTCCACATGATGGTGATCCCGATGTTCTTTGTCATCTCCATGAATTTTACGTTCTTGTAGTTCCATTCTCCCGCCGGGTCAAGCCGGAGGGATTGGATGATAGGATGTCCAAGTTTTGAGAACAGCGGATTTCTCCGAGCTGCTACAACCCAATCTTCGATTGCTTGCGTTGATTCCGATCGTGCCTTGATGTGAAGACATGCGAAGAATCCGCTTGCGATATCTCGAAGAACGATAGTGTACTTGTTTCCGTATCTTGATGGGTGTGACCACGTGATCGTGTCACCTACCCATGAGTAGCCGGTTCTTGTTTCAATGAACGGGGCGTGTTTTGTCGCAATTTTGCGATGTGACCCACGTATCATCCGGCATACGAGACAGTTAGGGTAGTACCCTAGGTGTCCTCGTCTCTTGTGAAGTTCGTATTCCGACATTTTTCGGAATCTTGATGACTTCATTCCCGCCTTTGCCCCTTTTATGTCCGCGTCATTACGTTCGTAATCTCGATCGCGGAAGGAGTCAATGTCCACGGGTTCGTTTCCGTTGGCATTGTTGGCGGTGTGCGGCTCATTTTGCCCTTCATCGGCGCTTGAAAACTGATCATCGTCTGATGTCTCGCCCTCGGGTGATGCCGCCGTTGTCCATACATGGTCTTCCGTGTGGATATCCATGTGTGCCGTGCGTGTTGCCAAAGCTCGCATGTTTTCCGTACATGCGTGGCATTGTTCGCACTCATCTAGCGCTGTTTTGCGCGAGGATTGTTCCTCAATAACGTACATTTGATCGTCCCATTGGTCGATTCCGTCACGTTTCTTGTTTGAGTCTCCCATGAATCCCGTTGGAAGCATTAGGAAGCATTGGTTGAATTCGCATCGGCATTTGTTACCGACCTGCGCTCCGCTAGCTTGGTAGCGCGTCTTGTGGTACGTGATTGGTTTCACGCATGCTTCTTTTCCGTCGTCATCCGTTTTAAGTGGGTCCACGTAAGTTGCGTAGCTCACTCGGATTGCGCTTTGGTCATGATGTAACCCGTGTTCCGTTTTCTTGATTGTTTTGGAAGTGACGTATACCGGTGCGCTTATGGATGGTGTTGTTGCCCATTGAGATGGGTGTGTCGCCGTTCTTGTGGTTCTGCATGCTTTGTTGATGCCCACATTTTTATGGTTCCGGATTTGTTTTCGTTCAACATTTGTTCTTTGTTGCATGAACGTTTCCGCGATTTTCCCCCATTTTTCGGCTGCCTTTTTGGAGTGTGCCATTAGGACATGCATCATGAATGCACCTTTTTGTCCGTTCCATGACATTGGGAGTGTTTTGGTCACCCCCGATCCTCCGATTTTCGTGAATGCGCATGGCTTTCCGGAACTTTTGGCCGGAAGCTCTACCGCGTAGTCTTCTCTTCCGTAGATGGCGGATAGAGAGAGTAGATTTTCATTCAGTGATTTGAGCGTGTCGACTTGGTGTCGAAGATAGCCGCCCGTTTGTTGGCCTAGCCCTTCCGCATCTAGTACGTAGAGATGGCCTGTGCCGCGGACACCTCCGCGCACTTTTTCATTTCCTTGGAATCCTGATACCAATACGGGTGATTGTACCCTATCGGAAAGGAATCCTTCGGTGTTGGTCTTGAGAAGCGTGGATGCGCAACCCGTGTCGACCATAATTGGGACGATTGTGAAGTCCGGTGACTCATAACCTTGATTTGTCCCATTTGATTGTCCTCGGTCACTCCTTTTTGCTCCCATTTGGAAATCCACGAGTGGATGGGAGATCGGTAGTGTAAGGTCTTGGCTCGTTTTGCGCCTAAGCCCCTTGTAATCGGACTTGGAGTTTTTACTCCTTTCGTGATGATATCTAGCCGGCATGGCGCCGATTTGATTTTCGTTTTTGTCGTTTTTCGCGTCGTCCACGTGGATGATGCGCACGACCTCCGCTACGATATTTTCGAGTTCATCGATGTCTTTCGTAAAGTCATGTTGACCTGGAGATTTCTTGTAGGGAACCTTGTGATAAGGTTTCCCTGTATATTTCCCTTTGTTCTTTCGGAAATTGTTATGCTTGACCCTAAACTTTGTAGGAGCACGATGTGGCCGCTCCTTCCGGTACTCGTGAGAGTTCGGCTTGGAGGTGCGCCCACCGTGTGTCCTATCCGTTTTAGAGTTGTGGATAAACTTTTCCTTGCCCTTATGGCGTGAAACTTGGGACTTGCGTTGCATTCGTTGTTTGTCCTTCCAAACTTTCGTTGCTTGTTGACGCCGTGTCCATTGATGGGAAACTTGTTGTGTGTAGCCATCATATGGATCCATAGTGAGAGTCCGCTCTTTTTCGAGGATTTTGTCCGCCTTTTTGGGAATTTTATAAAGCGTGGATGGATAGTAGCCTTGCACTTCCACTTTTGTGGCGTGCGCTCCTATGTCCAATTTTGCTTTACTTTCTTTGGTGCATGTTGCATGGGTATCAACCTTTGCGTTAGATTCTTCAGTCGGTTTCATGACTCCCCGCGCAGCTAGGTTCCCACAAGTGGGCGTTCCTGAGCGCAGCTGGGGTAATCCTGAGTTTGACCTTAGTAACCTTGGTGCGCCGATTTTTCCATGTTCATACATTGCCCCAATTGCTCCCTCCATGGTGCGGTAAGCTCCCCATCGGTTGGATCCGTCGTCGGTTCCCGCCGTTCTTGAGTTACTTTTTGACTTGTTCGAATTTTTGTCCTTTGAAGTGATCTGGATTCGAAATCCCACTTCGAACTCCGCGGCCGGTTTCAATTTTTCAGATTTGCCCGACAAAATTGATGTGCGCGCGGCATCGGTGCGCTCCAGTGCCGCCCCAGAACATTTAGTGTCACAACTTTCGTGCTCCTGGCTCTGGGTGCCACACCGGCTGGCGGGCTGTCGCGGGGCGGAATTCCCCGCGATTGTCCGCGCGAATAACCCGCTGGAACAGGTCTGCCACCTGCCCGTTGCCTGTTCTGCCTGTCTTGCCGATCCGGCTTTTTGTGCTTTTTCGCCCATTGTCATTTCATTTGTGAATTTTGACTGGGTTTTTGCGCCTTTATCCTGCTTCGTCTCTGACTGCAGGGATTCCCTGCATGCCATGTCGACGCCTTGCGCGTCCTGCTGCTCGGCAGGCTGCCCGGCGTACTCGACCACTTCGCGCTCTGCGTCGCTTGCGCGCTCGGCTGCTTTGCTGGCTGCTGCCAGCTGCGTCCCGCCGTCGCCCGCCTTGTTATCTTCCACCGTGATGGCTATTTTGCCATCATGTGTACTGGTGGATGCCAGGACCTTTAGTCCTCCATCCATTTCACAGATGGTGTGCAGGTTGATGCCTGCCCCATTATCTGTCGCAGTCATGCTGCGCATGCTGCTTGTTGACCCTTGTAATGACATTGTCATTTTCTTGACCGCAGCTTGATAATTTGCTTCTGCGTCTTTGAATTTGGTTGGCCCTTCTTGGGCTGGCCTTTCTGATTGTTGCCGTGGTACTCGCGCCCCTGTATCAGGTGTTGGCGTGTCTCCGTACTCGTTCGGCATCGGGGTCTTGGCCCCGATTGGTGGCTTCGTGTCGGTGTGTCTTGCTGGTGTCGTTGCTTGGCCCCTTGGCCATGCTCCTCCTGCTTCCGCACGTGCCCGCATGTGACTGTGTCGGCTTCGTTTCGCCGCTGCACTGCTGTTGGGTTCGCCTTGGCGTCCCTGTGTTCCCATGTTAATATTGGGTTTTGCCTTCCAATGGCATTGTGACCTTTTAATCTCTGCCTGTTGGCAGGATGGTTTATCACTAACCACGTGAGTGGTTTTGTTTCGCAGGCTTCGCCCGCGCTGCCACGGTGTGGTGGCCTTGTGCAGGAGCTTCTTTTCGTGTCTCTGCATTGTGCGCTCCTTTTGGAGCGACTTCTTGCTTGCGGCTCGGGTGCGTGTCTGTTCTCGCTTCTCCGTCTGGGCCGTCTTGTTTTGTTGCATCTGCTTTTTGATGTCTTCTGTTCGTGTTGAATAACACGGTTGATTTGCTAGCCCCAGTGTGTTCTGCATGTATTGTTGCATGCCACTGGGTTGTCTTGCATTATCTTTTGATTCGACTGCTTTCTTTATGTCATTGAACATTGTCTTGACGTGTCGTAGTTTGATTGTGGGTTCGGTGTCGCCTGCAGGTGTTGCCTGGTTCTTCGTGGCGCGAGCATAGCTCTGCGGCCGGCGGCCCGATTCGCCCCGTGCCTTGTTGTATTTAGGCCTGGGGTCAGGGTGCTTCCTTTGCGCCCCGTGGTGCGTGTTGCCACGCCCACCTTCCCTGTTTTGGGGATAATTATTCTTGTATGGGGTTTTCCCCCGATCTTTGTGCCATTTGGGCTTATCGTTGCCCCTTGGTCTTGCTTTGAAACTTGTTTTGGCCTTGTAATCTTGTCTTTGGCCTTGCTTTCCCGGCTGCCTTGCTTGCTTGCTCGGGTAAGTCTTGCGTGTCCCTCTTTCAAGGGCATTTATATCGAAAACGCTGTCCGTTTTGTAGATATGAGTTGGTGCCCGTCTGTTTAGGTCCACGTTAGTGAGCCTAACCTTCTGACTTGTTTGCTCCACGAGTGCCAAGAATGTTAACAATTCTTTTAGGCAATCGTCTGGGTTGGCTCCAACCGTTGGTTCCAGGAACGCGCTTAGAAACACAGTATACAAAGAGGATTTTTGTATCAGTGTGCTTCCTATGTCCGTAATCACTTGCCAGGGTAGCTTGCATTGTAGCATCTTTGCCTTTTCCAGTAATCTTCTTAGATCACATATGCATTTCTCCACCGGCTTTGTTGTGGCGAATTGTTTGTATGATTCAGCCACCCGCATCTTTAGATCACATAGTTCGTGAAATGAGCATTGCTCATGGTAGTAAAGTATAGCTGCCACGATAGACAGCCCATCTTTTTCTCTTCCTTCTGTAACCACCGTGTTGCTTCCTATCCCTGCGTTGCTTCTTAGCCCCAGGTAGGATCGTACTTCCGTGTCTTGGTGACTTTTGAACAGCTTGTATAGATTTTCATTTTGACGATTGAACTCTTCATCAAAATGTTTTGTTGTGCTGTTTTCCAGGTACTCGGAGCTCCGCATGTTCGGCGGTGTCCACCGAATTTTGGTAAGTATGTCCGTGTTCTTGTCTTGTTCGCCAGCATTCTTCCCCAGTATTTCCGTTAGTATGGGGGTAAGCGCACAGTTTGTAACCGGGTAGGTCATCATGTGTCTTTCAATTGCTTGCCTGAACGTCCGTCCTTGTTTCATTGACGGCTTGTTTCCAACCCCTGGGGGTATATGGAATTTGACTTTCGTTTCCATCTGGCTTGTTTCTTCTTTTTCACACACGTGTAGCTTGTACTCGTGTGATATATATTGCCTGATTTGACGTAGAATACTTTTCTTCATTCTTGTCATAGATGCCAGTGCAGATTGTACTGCACGTACTTCTTTGTTTGATGATGACATTGTAAATGGCGAGCCTGACACGTTCAGGTGCTCGTCTTCGTCTTCTGCTTCGTCTGTGCCGTTTCTTTGCCCAGGTGCAGGTGTCGCATCCCCCATATTGCCAGGTGATGTCGACGCACTATTAGGTGCGAGTATGCTTGCTGCTTCAGCAAACATAACAATACTTTCCTTTTCAGAAAGTTCGTGTTCCTTTTGCTCCGCTTCTGCGAGTCTTTTGAATAATTTATTGAGCATGTCGATCTGGCGTCTGCACGTGTCGCTGCTTTGCAGTAGTCGCCCACGTTGTGCCGTCGTGCCCGTCGCACATCTGAGGATCTGTGTGGGGGTGAGTAGCCCCCCCCTCGTACCCGTATTGAAGCTGGCGGCATGTCCGCTCAGTGATCCAATTTGCCCCCCCATAAGCTGTGTTGCTTGGGGGCTGGGTTGTAATAGAAGAGTAGGCCTACTTTGGGCCTGCATTTCTTCTAATTGTGCCACACGATCTAGGAGTATTTGCTCCATTTTGGATGGTGTTGTTTGAGCCTCTGGCTCAGCACCCCCGCTTGTGTTGCTTCTTGTAAACATTGTTTTTCAATGTTACACAGGTGCAACGAGGGATGTCTCTGCGTAGTTCGTTTGCCCGCCTCAGACTTGACTGAGTTAATAAAGTATAAGTACCTTAAAACGATTTACCGGCTTGTGTTGCGTGTCAATGCAAGGCTTAATCCTAGGATTAGTTTTCTTTGCCTTATGATTGATTAGTCACGCGCCGCGCTTGGGATGATCCGGGTTGGGGCTCCTTGCCCGTCGAAGTGCAATCGTGTGTTATCGGTTGTTAATAATACCGATAAATTGTAAACACGTGCTTACCGTGGGATCTCGTTGATGACGTGTGCAGGAGGAACGAAAGGTTGGTATAATGAAATAGAATTTCTATTTCAGTAATACACGTGTTCGCCTCCGCTATCAGCGTGCGCGCTCCGTTTGAGCGCCGCGCCTTCTTGTTCGATCGTGTGTCCACGATCAGAAGCCGTCGTCCTTGTCGTCTTCAGCCTTCGTGCGCTCAGGCACCTTGGTGAGATCGACGTGTTCGCAGCTCTTGCACCTCTTGCTGAGGCAGTGTAACTGCTCGTAGCACAGACCGGAGTATGGTCTGCGTTTGCGTAGCCCGCTCAGTGTTCGAGCGGCCGTGTGTCCACGTGGTCGTTCACCTCCGCGGCCGGCTCTTGGCTTAGGCCGTGCTCGACCTTGCTTTCCGCCTTGGAGCCGGAGAGTATGAACTTGTATGTCTTGGCCCTCTTGGGACCTTGCTTGAGTCTGAACGTCTTCTTGGTGAAGTCTGGTTCGGGTAGTGTTTTGAGGCACTACTTAGGTGATCAGGTGACCACGACTGTCTCCCCGGACAAGCGCGGCTCGTGAGAGCGCAGCTAGAATCTCGAAGAGAATTTACTTCGTCGTGGTTTTCAACACCCGCTCGTTCTCCTCCTTCTGTTGTCGACGTTTTGGACTGCGTTGTACCACTCGTTAACCCGTGTGTGTCACGGGCTGTCGGTGGTGTTGATGTAGTTGGACGTGATGTACTCGTCGGCGTGTCCGCCTTTTGTTTTGCAGATCGTGTCCTGCTTTCTGGGCGCGCCGTCCGTGATGTCTCCAAACTCTCTTGTCGGGAGTGGAGCCTCGCTCCTGTACCGGTCTCCACCGGGTACTC
>OJIG01000140.1_pt1 | contig 8243 bp, 7 predicted proteins | sample 1595431 | NCBI WGS metagenome assembly OJIG01 (sample SAMN05416742, study PRJEB24817) | seawater metagenome | isolation source: Sea water | place: Canada:Atlantic | collected 2013-07
GTGAGTAAGAGATATCTATATCTCCTGCTAACATAGCGTCAGTCATTGCACCACCATTTGAAAAGTTAGTCCATTTAACTGGAACACCTAGTGCCTTATCAAACATCTTTTTAACTTTGTCTTCTTGGTTTGGAGTAGGCCATTCTAAAAAGAATGCAACTCTAACTTCTTTAGCAGCTGCATTTGCAACTGACATAGATAGGTTAAGAGCAACTACAGTACCAAGAATAAAACCAATTATTTTTTTCATTATTATTCCTCTGTTAGTAATTTAATTAAATTATTTGCATTTAAATTGAATTTTGAAGGGATGTAAAACAAATTGTTATTGTTATACACTTACAAGTTGTAGAAAATTATAAGCCTTAAAGAAGAAAATAATTCTAGAAAACCTTTTGATTTAGTCTAATAGTTATGAATAAAATTATAACACTACATACATAGAGAGAGAATATTTATGAGCTCAGAAAACAGAACTTCAGTACCTAATTCATTAAATGAACATTGGATGCCGTTTACATCTAATAAAGATTTCAAAGCAAACCCAAGACTAATTACAGAAGCTAAAGGGGTTTACTTAAAAACTCACCATGGAAAAACACAAATAGATGCGAGCTCAGGTTTATTTTGTAATCCACTAGGTCATGGAAGAAGAGAAATTACAGAAGCTGTTACAAAACAATTAGAAACATTGGATTACGCTCAGCCTTTTCAGCAAGGTTTTGGTGGTTCGTTTGAACTAGCTACAAAAATTTCAAAGCATACACCAGGTGATTTAAATAAAATGTTTTTTACAATTTGTGGATCTACAGCTGTAGAGACTGCAATTAAAATTGCTGTAGCTTATCATAGAGCAAAAGGGCACGCAGAAAGATTTAGATTTGTTGGACGTGAGCGTGGTTATCATGGAATGAACATTGGTTGTATTTCAGTGGGTGGAATGGTGAACAACATTAAAACGTTTGCAAGTGTTTTAATGCCAGGTGTCCAACACATTAGACACACACATTTACCAGAACATAAATTTGTAAGTGGTCAACCGGAGACTGGTGACTATTTAGCCAATGATTTAGAAACTATTTGTCAAAACTTTGGTGGCGAAAACATTGCTGCTTGTATTGTTGAACCCATTGCTGGATCAACTGGAACATTAGTTCCACCAAAAGGATATTTACAAAAACTAAGAGAAATCTGTGACAAACATGGAATACTTTTAATTTTTGATGAAGTAATTACAGGATGGGGCAGAACAGGTTCTAAATTTGGTGCAGATGAATTTGGAGTAACTCCAGATATTATGACAATGGCTAAAGCTACAACAAACGGAGTTGTACCTATGGGTGTTGTTGCATGTAATGACTTTATTTATGATGCAGTAATGGATGCTTCACCAACAGGTGCGGTTGAATTATTTCATGGTTACACTTATTCAGGAATTCCAGTTGCAGTAGCAGCTGCTCTTGCAGTGCAAGAAATTTTTGAAAAAGATGATATTTTTAATAGAGCAAAAAATTTAGCTCCTTATTTCCAAAAAGGATTGTTCTCTCTTCAAGATCTAGAGTCTGTAGATAATATTAGAGGATATGGAATGATGGGTGGAATAGACATGAAGCTAAACACTAAACCAGGTAAAGCTGGGTTTGAATGTTTTAAAGCATGTTATGAAGCTGGTGTTAACTTTAAAGCTACAGGAGATTGTTTAATTATAGCTCCTCAATTCATTTGTGAAGAAAAACACATTGATGAGATTATTGAAAAGTTAAGAACTGGTATTACCAACTATCAAAAAAATCAAAAAAACTAAAAACTTTACAAAATTAAAGTATTAAAAAGGAAGAGAGTGTTATGAAAATTGGCGTACCTAAAGAAATCAAACCACAAGAACATCGTATTGGATTAACACCTGAAAGCGTTAAGACTTTAATATCAGAAGGTCATGAAGTTTTAGTTGAAAACAATGGTGGGTTTGAAGCTGGTTTTGAAAACGAACAATACACAAGTGTTGGTGCTAAAATCGTTGATAAAGCTGAAGATATTTTCAATGATGCAGATATTATTGTTAAAGTAAAAGAGCCTCAATCAGGTGAAGTTAAGATGATTAGAGAAAATCAAATCGTCTACACTTATCTACATTTAGCAGCAGCTAAAGAATTAACTGAAGGTTTAGTTAAATCGAAAGGTGTTTGTATAGCCTATGAAACAGTTACAGATGATAATGGAAGATTGCCATTACTTGCACCAATGAGTGCAGTTGCTGGACGTATGTCAGTACAAGCTGGAGCGCATTGCTTGGAAAAAAATCAAAATGGTAGAGGTCTTTTATTAGGGGGAGCTCCTGGAGTTGAGGGAGGTATTGTTGTTATTTTAGGTGGTGGTGTTGTTGGTGAAAATGCTGCTGTGATTGCAACTGGAATGGGTGCTAAAGTTCACATCGTTGATAAGTCTGAAGCAAGACTAAAACAATTAGTTGAAATGTTTGGTGATAAAATTATTCCAGAACAAAGTGATAAAATTGATTTAAATAAATTAGTTGCAGAAGCTGATCTTTTAATTGGAGGTGTTTTAATTCCAGGTGCAGAAGCTCCAAAATTAATTACTAAACCAATGTTAAAATTAATGAAAAGAGGATCTGTAATAGTTGATGTTGCAATTGACCAAGGGGGTTGTGTTGAAACGAGTAAACCAACAACTCATGGTGATCCAACTTATATTATTGATGATGTTATTCATTACTGTGTAGCAAATATGCCAGGTGGAGTTCCAAGAACTTCAACGATTGCATTGAATAACGCAACACTTCCACATCTAGTTAAAATTGCAAACAATGGTTACGCTAAAGCACTAAGCGATGACAAACATTTGCTTGCAGGATTAAACGTTTGCAAAGGTCAAGTAACGTATAAAGCAGTTGCTGATGTTTTTGGATATGATTACGTTGATCCTTTAAAAACTCTGTAATTTTTAAACTAATGTTATCGGATAAAATTAAAGACTATTTAAACGAATACATTAGTCAGGAAGTTTACGTTCAAGTAGCTGTTGCTAAGGGCAAAAATAAAATCTCAACTAATGCTGCGATCAGTAAGTACTTTGAAAGCAATCACTTCACTGGATTGGCTGAAGGTAAACCCTACAATACTTTTTTAGATGATCTTAAAGATAAGTGTTTAGGAAAATTAGCAAACTCTCCAATGAAAGATAGTAAAACAGAGGATGAGATTATTATTGAACTTCAAAGAAAACTAAACACTTTAAAAACTGAAGAGTTAAATGATACTTACTGGGAAGTTGAGACGGGTGAATATTTAAGTGGAACAGATATTAAAGAAATTGAACTCGAGAGAGATACTTTAATTAAATTTCTAACTTCAAAAAATGAAGCCCATGACACGGTAAATACTCTTTGCAAAAATTATGAAAAACTTTGTAAGAAAAAGTATCCTGAAGCTCCATTACCTTTAGAAATATTAGATACTAAACACTAAGTTTCTCTTTAATAATCTAAATTATAGTCTATAAAAATTGTAAGGGGTGTCGTAACTGACTGAGAATAAACCCTAATAACCTGTCCGGTAATTCAGAAAGGGAGAACAATGGATAAAACATACTTTATAAGTCAATCAACATCATTAACACTCGTCATTACTATAAGCTTAATTTTTACAGTAGTTGGCTTAATTTACTCAAAAAAATATCAAGGGATTAATAATTATCTAACAGCTAATAGAAATATTGGTTTCTTTTCACTAACTACAAGCCTAATTGCATCAGCACTTGGAGCTTGGATTTTATTTGGTCCAGCATCTGCTGCTTCATGGGGTGGAATAGGGGCTGTGATTGGTTATGCATTAGGAACAGCATTTCCTATGATCTTTTTAATTTCACTTGGAAAAAAAATAAGAACTGAGTTTCCAAAAGGCTCAACTCTAATTGAATTTTTAAGAAAAAGATTTGGTAAGAGCTTATTTAAACTTATTTTACTTATGACGGTATTTTATATGTTTGTCTTTTTATGTGCAGAAGTTACAGCAGTTGCAATATTGATAAATTATATTTCAGGTACTGAGCTTTGGGTCACTTCTTTAATTATTCTGATCGCAACACTTACTTATACGTTGTATGGTGGTTTAAGAGCTTCAATTTTTACAGACAATATTCAAATGATAGTAATTGTAGCTTTATTATTGATTTCTGTATTTTATCTAACATCATTTACAGGGGATCAGTTTTCTTTCTCATTTATTAAAGAAAAAAGTCCTCACTTACTAAGTGCAAGTTATATTCCAAACTATACTGCAGGATTAACTTTCTTTATCGCAGTTGCTGCAACCAATCTTTTTCATCAAGGGAACTGGCAAAGAGTTTATGCTGCAAAAAATAATGAAGTCTTGAAGAAAAGTTTACTTGTTGCATTCATTGTAATTATTCCAATTGTCTTCTTTATGGGCTTTAGTGGTTTAGTTGCAGTATCAGCTAATCCAAAAGTTATTCCTGATCTTGGTTTCTTCTCTTTATTATTAAGTGAGCAGACAGAATTTTTATCATTAATAATTGTGATCCTTGGTTTATCATTAACAATTAGTACGGTTGATACTTTAGTTAATGCAATATCAAGTTTAATAGTAGTTGATGGTAAAGCGACTTTAAATTTAAATAAGAAAACTAATTACTTAACTCTTTCAAAATATTTTATAGTAGCGCTATCAATTGTAGCTTTTGCAATCGCTTCAAAAGGATTTAGTGTTTTATACTTATTCTTATTAGCAGATTTATTTTGTTGTGCGTTTGTGCTTACTGTTTTTTATAGTTTCTATAATAAGAAGTTGAATGAAAAAACAGCATACATCTCAATTATTATTGGATTAATTGGAGGGTTTCTTTTATTCCCAGCTCCTGATTTTTCAAAGAGCTTATTAGTTGGTATAATTTTACCAGCGGATACTTTCCCAGCTTTTGTCTCTCAATCATTGTTGTTTTTATCTTTTATTATCGCAACTTTTTTGCCCGTAATATTTTGGAAAATAAAAGGATCTAAAAAATAGACCTAATAATTTGTAAAAGGTGTATAAATAACTATATACACCTTAACAAATGTCTGAGATTCAAATATCCATTAACAACTTATCCAAAGTTTACGATAATGGCTTTAAAGCCCTAAATAATGTTAGCCTTAAAGTAAAACAAGGTGAAATTCTTGCAATGCTTGGGCCAAATGGTGCGGGCAAAACTAGTTTAATCAGTATTATTTGTGGAATTGTTAAACCCTCTTCAGGCACAGTTACAATTGATAATTTTGATATTATAAAAGATTATAGAGAGACAAGATCAAGAATAGGGCTTGTTCCTCAAGAATTAAATCTAGAATCCTTTGAAACTGTTTTTGATACTGTATCTTATTCAAGAGGGTTATATGGAAAGGCACCCAAACCAGAGCACATTGAAAAAATTCTAAAAGATTTAAGTTTGTGGGATAAAAAAGATCAAAGACTGAGACAATTGTCAGGTGGAATGAAGAGAAGAGTTTTAATTGCAAAAGCTTTGTCTCATGAGCCTAAAATACTATTTCTTGATGAACCAACAGCAGGTGTTGATGTTGAACTTAGAAGAGACATGTGGATGGTTGTTGAAGAGTTAAGAAAAACAGGGGTCACAATTATCTTAACTACCCATTATATTGAAGAGGCTGAAGCTATTGCTGACCGTGTAGCTGTAATTAATCAAGGAGAAATTATTATTGTTGAAGATAAAAAAGAATTAATTAAAAAAATGGGTCATAAAAAACTAACCATTGAATTACAAAAAAAAATTACAGAAATTCCAGAAAATTTACTTAAATATAGTCTTGAAATAGGCGATGAACACATGTCTTTAATTTATACTTATAATGTTCAAGCTGAAAAAACTGGTATTACAGATTTATTACAAGACTTAAAAGATACTGGCTTAAAGTTAAAAGATTTAAAAACAGAACAAAGTACTTTGGAGAAGATATTTGTTGATTTAGTAAAGGAGAATAATGAAATTTAATTATTACGGGTTTAGAGCTATTTATGTTCATGAGATGAATAGATTTATAAGAACTGTAGGTCAGTCTATTCTTTCACCAGTAATATCCACCTCATTATATTTTGTAGTGTTCGGTTCAGTTATTGGAGGTTATATTGAAAAAATTGATGGTGTTAGTTATGGATCATTCATTGTACCCGGTTTATTAATGTTAACACTGCTTACTCAATCAATAAGTAACACTTCGTTTGGAATATTTTTTCCAAAATTTAATGGAACTATTAACGAGATTTTAGCAGCACCTATATCAACGCTTGAAACAGTTCTAGCTTTTGTTGGGGCAGGAGCTACTAAAACATTAATTGTTGGTGCTGTAATTTATGCAACTGCTTCTTTTTTTGCAGATGTGACAGTTAAATATCCATTGTTAATGATATTTTTATTAGTTTTAGTTTCTTTTACATTCGCTTTATTTGGATTTTTAATTGGTGTGGTTAGTAAAAACTTTGAGCAGATGTCGATCATTCCATCATTAGTCATCACTCCAATGGTATTCTTAGGAGGAAGTTTATATTCTCTTGATATGTTGCCACCATTTTGGCAAACAATTTCTTATTTTAATCCTGTGGTTTATTTAATTGATGGCTTAAGATTTTCTTTCTATGGTGTATCTGATTTTAATATTTGGGTAAGTATAAGTTCAATGGTATTTTTTCTAGTGATTTGTGTGATCTTGGTCACAATACTACTGAAAAAAGGCTATAATATTAAAAGCTAGAAATTAGAATAATAAATAGTATTATTAAATTATAATCATGTTGTCTTATATATTACCCTTCATAGTTTTAATTGTTATCGTGGTGTTTATCCATGAATATGGGCATTATTACTTTGCTAAACGATTTGGAGTAGGAGTTACTGATTTTTCAATTGGTTTTGGTAAAGAAATGTTTGGTTGGAATGATAAATCAGGCACTAGATGGAAGGTTTGTGTCATACCACTTGGGGGATATGTTAAGTTTTTTGGTGATAGAAACGTTTATAGCCAAGCTGATAATGACAAAATTATAAAAGAATATAGTAAAGAAGATCAGGATAAACTGTTTGTACTAAAGCCTTTATATCAAAGAGCTTTAATTGTATTTGGTGGCCCTTTAGCTAACTTTTTATTAGCAATTCTAATATTTTTCTCAGTTTATACCTTTGCTGGAAAAGACTTTACACCAGCTGTTATTAATGAAGTTCAAAAAGATAGTCCTGCAATGGTAGCTGGCCTTAAAGATAATGATATTGTGGTCTCAATTGATGGCAATGAAGTTACAAGTATTATGGATGTTTCAAAATACATCATGATGTCTACTGATGAATTCATCAATTTTACAGTAAACAGATATGATCAAGATTTAACCTTTAGAGTAAAACCTAACATTGTTGAAGGAGAAGATAATCTTGGAAATAAAATCAGTAAACGTATGGTTGGTATTAAACTTGGAGCTTATAATAATGAAGTAAACCACGTTAAACTTGGTCCTGCTAAAGCACTGTTTTATGCGGTTAATGAAGTTTATTATGTAAGCACTTCTTCCCTTAAATATATTGGCAGTATGCTTACTGGAAATGGTGATACTTCGCAGTTAGGTGGTCCTATTCGAATAGCAAAAATTAGTGGACAAGTTGCAGAATTTGGAATTTTACCTTTTATAAGCCTTATGGCTTACATCTCAATAAGCTTAGGATTAATAAACTTGTTCCCAATTCCAATGTTAGATGGTGGACACTTAATGTTTTATGGAATTGAAAAGGTATTAGGGCGTCCTTTATCACAAAAAACTCAAGAAGGTTTTTTTCGAATCGGAATGTTTTTATTGCTATCATTGATGTTTTTTACAACGTTTAATGACCTAAAAGACGTTGGTTTATTTAAGTTTTTTAACAATTATATTTCTTAAATAATCCTTTAAAATCAACATTTATTTAACAAATCACCATATATTGGGGTTTTTATTTTAAGAGACACTAATAAAAAGCTTGATTTATGGGCTTTAATGTAAATTATGTGAAAATAACCAATAAAACCGGAGCTAAATATATGAACAAAAAACAATTAATAGCACAACTTTCAGGTTCTCTAAACCTAAGTAAAGCTGATGCTGAGCGTACTTTTGATACTATTACAAACACTATTCTAGATCTGTCTCTTATACACATCTGACGCTGCCGACGACTCCTTACGTGTA
>OJIG01000143.1_pt1 | contig 8044 bp, 8 predicted proteins | sample 1595431 | NCBI WGS metagenome assembly OJIG01 (sample SAMN05416742, study PRJEB24817) | seawater metagenome | isolation source: Sea water | place: Canada:Atlantic | collected 2013-07
GAGATGCTCAGGAGTCTCGTGGGCTCGGAGATGTGTATAAGAGACAGGATTAATTGTATGGCTAATAATCTTTTAGAAAGTTTATTTTTTAGTTTTATTCTTGCTGTATTTTCTTGCCCAACATAACAGCCTTTTTTAAAATCTATTCCATTTAGCTCCTCAAAATTACACTCAATTCCAAATAATTTATTTTGTAATTTATTCATTTCTTTTTGAGCAATACCTAAATCATGACTTAATTTATAATATTCATCAATTGGAGAATCTTTTAGCTCTAATTTCTTTAAAGATAGGTAAAGTTTTTCTAAATTAATAATAAGCCTTGCACCCAGATCTTTATTTCTTGGGTCTAATAAAATAGGGTCCTCTCTATATTTTATTGTGTTTCCAGGTTGATCCTTAGCACCTTCAAATTTTAAAAACTTTTCATGACTAAATGCTGCAATTACAAATTCATTGCTTAAATTCATAATTTCAACTTTAGATCTAAGCTTGTAGGTGCTCAGTTGTTTAAAGAGAGCCTCTGTTTGAGATTTTTCACAATCTATGAAGTAACCAGCTTTATGTTTTACAATAATAAAAGCAAATAGAAACTTTCCTTGTGGAGTTAGTAATGATGCAAAGCAGCTATTATCGTCATTAACCTTGTTAATGTCATTACTAATTAGGTTTTGTAGAAATTCTTTTGCATCTGCTCCATTTATATACAGAATCCCTCTATCTTCTAAAATATATACATTTTGAGTATTCATAATTGATTGATGCACAAATATAATATAATTACTTTTTTCATAAATGTTAGATCTAATAATTAAAAATGGTTCATGCTACATAGACAAAGATCTTAAAGATCAAGATATAGCAATCAAAGATGGTAAAATCACAGAAATTGGTAAAATTGATAATGAGGCTAAAGAAGTTTTTGATGCTAAAGGGTTAACAGTTTTACCAGGCTGTATTGATACCCAAACTCATTTTAGAGAACCTGGGTCAACAGATACTGAAGATTTACACTCAGGAAGTAGAGCTGCAATAGTAGGTGGCATAACAAGTGTGTTTGAAATGCCAAACACTAATCCACCAACATCTACCAAGGTAGAATTTCAGAAAAAATTAGATTTAGCCAAACATAGAATGTATTGCAATTATGCATTTTATTTTGGAGCAACAGCTGATAACGCAAGTGAGTTAGCAGATTTGGTAAATTTAGAGGGTTGTTGTGGAATTAAACTGTTTGCTGGATCGTCAACTGGAAACCTTTTAGTTGCTGAGGAAGAGGATATTGAAAAAGTATTTAAAAGCAGCTCAAAAGTTGTTGCAGTACATTCTGAGGATGAAGCAATTTTAAATATTAATAAAAAATTGATTAAAGAAGGAGATGTTCATTCACACCCAATTTGGAGAAGTGCCGAATGTGCAATCTCATCTACTAGAAGAATAGTTAGAATTGCTGAGCGATATAAGAAAAAAGCCCATATTCTTCATATTACTACAAAAGAAGAGATTGATTTTCTGTCACAACACAAAGGCAACATAACATTTGAGATTACCCCACAACACTTAACAATCTACGCTCCAGACTGTTATGATAAACTTGGAACTTATGCTCAAATGAATCCTCCGTTAAGAGATAAGTCTCATTATGACAGGTTGTGGTATGGAGTAAAAAATAATCTTAATGATACAATTGGTTCTGATCATGCTCCACACTTAAAAGAAAACAAAGAAAAAAATTACCCAAATTCACCATCTGGAATGCCAGGTGTTCAAACACTTTTACCAGTTATGTTAAACCATGTTAATGATGGAAAATTAAGTTTAGAACAATTAATGAATTCTATATGTGAAAATCCAGTAAAAATTTTTGGGATACAAGATAAAGGTTTTATTAAAGAGGGTTTTGATGCTGATTTCACAATCGTAGATATGAATAAAAAAATTACAATTAAAAATGAAAATATTGAAAGTAAATGTGGTTGGTCACCTTTTGATGGATATGAATTTAAAGGCACACCAGTATCAACAATCATTAATGGTCAAATTAAAATGAGGGATGGTAAAATTTTAGGTGATCCTGAGGGTAAGCCTTTAAAATTTTAAATAGTTTTTACTGAAAAGCTATTTACAAGCACAACTCCAAAGACAATAAAGAATAATCCTAATATAGCCTGCCAAGACAATGATTGCTTAAAGAAAATATATCCTAATATTGCAACAGTAAATACTCCAAGACCACTCCATGTTGCATAAACAATTGCAATTGGAATTTTATCAACAACAAAAGTTATAAGATAAAAAGACAGCAAATAAAAAACTGCGAGAGTAGTGGTTGGGATAATTTTTGTAAAATTTTGTGAAACAGGTAACAACATCGTTCCACCTACTTCAAAAAAAATTGCAACTATTAAAATTAGATATGTTTTAATCACTACTTAAGAATATTATGCTTAATTAAGTCTTCTTTTATCTCAGTTAAGATAGCAGGATCATCAATAGTTGCTGGTACCTTATACTCTTCATTATCAGCAATTTTTCTAATAGTTCCTCTTAATATTTTGCCAGATCTTGTTTTTGGTAATCTTTTAATAACAATTACAGTTTTAAATGCTGCTACTGGTCCAATAGTATCTCTAACCATTTTTATGCATTCTTTTGAAATAGTTTCGTTATCTTTTTTAACACCTGTTTTAAGAACGACTAGACCAATTGGTAATTGTCCTTTTAATTTATCAGCAACTCCTAATACCGCACACTCAGCAACTGATTGATGTTCTGATAAAACTTCTTCTATAGCACCTGTTGATAATCTGTGACCTGCAACATTAATAATGTCATCTGTTCTAGACATAATCCAAATATACCCATCTTCATCTATATGACCTGCATCATAAGTTTCGTAGTAACCTTCATAATTGGTCATGTAATTATCTTTGTATCTTTTATCCGCATTCCATAAAGTTGGAAATGTTCCAGGAGGCAAAGGTAATTTTACAACTATATCTCCCATTTCATTTGGTTTAGCTAATGTTTGATCTGGCTTCATAATTTGAACATCATATCCAGGGACTGCCTTACATGCTGAGCCATATTTTGTTTTCATCATTTCAATTCCTGTACAATTAGAACTAATTGCCCAACTTGTTTCAGTTTGCCACCAATGGTCAATTACTGGAACTTTTAATAAATTTTCTGCCCATTTAATGGTATCTGGGTCAGCTCTCTCACCTGCTAGAAATAATGATTCAAATTTACTTAAATCATATTTAGAAAAAAACTTACCCTCAGGGTCTTCTTTTTTAATAGCTCTAAAAGCAGTTGGTGCAGTAAAAAGTGATTTAACTTTATAATCAGAAATTATTTTCCAAAAAGCACCAGCATCAGGAGTGCCAACGGGCTTTCCTTCAAATAATACTGTAGTGCAACCCTTAAATAAAGGGGCATAAACAATATATGAATGTCCAACAATCCATCCAATATCACTTGCTGACCACCAAACATCATCAGCATCAATATTGTAGATATTTTTCATAGTCCATTTTAGAGCAACTATATGACCACCAATATCTCTAACTATTCCTTTAGGAACACCTGTGGTTCCAGAAGTGTATAAAATATAAGCTAAATCATTTGAATTCATTTCAACACAATCTACTTCTTTTGCATTTGAAAGTGCTTCACCCCAACTGATTTCTTTTGGAGCATTAAGTTCGACTGTATGGTCTATTCTTTGAAATAAGATCATCTTATCTATTTTATGAGAAGCCATTTTAATTGCTGCATCAACCAATGGTTTATATTCAACAGTTTTTCCAGGTTCAAAGCCACATGAAGCTGTAACTATTACTTTTGCTTTACTATCATCAATTCTGCTAGCAAGTTCATTTGAAGCAAACCCCCCAAACACCACAGAGTGAATTGCTCCAATTCTTCCACATGCTAACATTGCTATAACTGCCTCTGGGATCATGGGCATATAGATTATAACTCTATCACCTTTGTCGACTCCTTGATTTTTTAGCGCTCCTGCAAATTTTGAAACTTTTTCTCTTAATTCTTTGTAGGTAAATTGTTTTTTGTTTCCAGTTATTGGGCTATCATAGATTAAAGCTAGCTTGTCACCTCTACCTTGATCGATATGAATGTCTAAAGCATTATAACAAGTGTTGGTAACACCATCCTCAAACCATTTATAAAAAGGTGGATTAGATTTATTTAAAATTTTAGTGGGTTTTTTAAACCAAAAAATATCATTAGATACTTCTTGCCAAAAATCTTCAGGATTTTTTAAAGAATTTTGGTAAATATCATTAAATTTTTTTGACATATTATTTGATTCTATTTTGTTAGTTTTTTAAGCTTATTAAATTAAAAATTGTATTAAAATTTAAAAAGTAAGTAAAATCAATACAAATTAGATGTAATTAAGCCTTCTAAAAACTAGATAACTTTGATAGTTAACCTTCAACATGACTTAAGCGTTTGTTTAAGTCTAGTTTATATAAACTAAAAGTTAAAAACTAACAAAAGAGGGAGTTTTTTATGAAAAAACTAAAATTGTTTGCCCTTACAGCTGTAGCCCTAATGGGTGCTTCAGGTGTAGCAAACGCAGAAACAGCCATGTTGGCTTCTGACGACTTCGTTGGGATCTCATTCTGGCTTGTATCAATGGTGATGTTAGCGTCGACTGCTTTCTTTTTCCTAGAAGCAGGAAATGTTGCAGCAGGTTGGAGAACATCAATAATTGTATCTGGTCTAGTAACTGGTATTGCCTTTGTACACTATGTGTATATGAGAGATGTATGGGTAATAACTGGTGAGTCACCAACTGTTTACAGATATATTGACTGGTTAATCACTGTGCCATTACTGATGATAGAATTTTACCTTGTTCTAGCAGCAGTAGGTAAAGCAAATTCTGGAATATTCTGGAGATTGTTAATTGGAACAGTTGTGATGCTTGTAGGTGGATACTTAGGAGAAGCAGGATACATTAACGCTACACTTGGTTTTGTAATCGGTATGGCTGGATGGTTCTACATTCTTTATGAAGTATTCTCTGGTGAAGCAGGAAAAGCTGCAGCAAAAAGTGGAAACAAAGCTCTTGTTACTGCATTTGGTGCAATGAGAATGATCGTTACAGTTGGTTGGGCAATTTACCCATTAGGTTACGTATTTGGTTACCTAACAGGTGGTGTAGATGCTGACTCACTAAACGTGATTTACAACATAGCTGACTTGCTAAACAAAACTGCATTTGGTCTAATCATTTGGGCTGCAGCAATGCAATCAGGTGGTAGAAAAGCTAAGTAATTAGTAAACCTAAATAATTTAAAAAGGGCGAGTACATTTTGTGTACTTGCCCTTTTTTTTTATGTAATTATATATAGTTCAATGCCTAAAATTACCTACATTGAAAATAATGGAAAGTCTCATACTATAGAAGTTTCTAATGGGTTAAGTGTAATGGAGGGTGCAGTTCAAAACGATATTCCTGGGATTGACGCTGATTGTGGAGGTGGAATGGCTTGTGCTACTTGCCATGTTTATGTCAAAGAAGAATGGTTTGATAAACTTCCAAAAAAAGAAGATGGTGAAGAAGATATGTTAGATATGGCTTTTGAACCTAATAAATTTAGTAGATTAAGTTGTCAGCTATTAGTTTCTGATGAACTAGATGGACTAACGGTTAGCATTCCATCAAAACAAGGTTAAATGATTAAAACAGATACTTTAATAATAGGCGCAGGGCCAGTTGGATTATTTTGTGTTCATCAATTAGGAATAATCGGATTAAAATGTGAAGTAGTTGATAACTTAGATAAAATAGGTGGACAGTGCATTGAACTTTATCCTGATAAACCTATTTATGATATTCCTGCTGTTCCAGAATGCACTGGAGAAGAGTTAACCAATAATTTAATTGAACAGATTAAAGCATTCAAAACAAATTTTCATTTAAATGAGCGAGTACAAGAAATTAAAAAAGTTGAAAAAAAATGGTTAATAAAGACAAATAAAGGAACTGAATTTGAAGCATCAAGTATAATTATTGCAGCAGGTGTAGGATCTTTTGAGCCAAGAAAATTCCCAACAAAAGAAATTGAAAAGTATGAAGGAAAACAAATACTTTATTCAATTAAAGACAAAAAAATTTTTAAAGATAAAACAGTTACCATTTTTGGTGGAGGAGACTCAGCATTAGATTGGGCGATAGAACTCTCAAATACATCTAAAGTTATATTAGTACACAGAAGAGATGAATTTAGAGGAATGCAAGCAAGTATTGATAAAGTTAACCAATTAAAAGATGAAGGTAAGATAGAAGTTCATACTAAATACCAATTAGGTTCAGTTAGCGGTAATGAAAAAGTTGAAAGTATTAACATCAAGCATGATGATGAGAGTATAAAAGAAATTAAAACTGATTATGTTTTGGGCTTTTTTGGATTAATAATGCAACTAGGACCAATTGCTGAATGGGGATTAAATTTAGATAAGAAAACAATACCGGTTAATACAGAAAATTTTGAAACCAATAAAGAAGGTATTTTTGCAATTGGTGATATTTGCACTTATCCTGGAAAACTTAAATTAATTCTTTCAGGTTTTCATGAGGGAGCATTAGCTGCTAGAGGTTGTTTTAAATACGCTAAACCAGATGAAAAATATAGATTTGAGTTTACCACTTCCTCTAAGACAGTAAAAAGCAGACTAGGTGTTAAAGAGTGATAGAGCTATTTACAGCAGATACTCCAAACGGAAAAAAAATTACAATAATGTTAGAAGAAATAGGTTGTGATTTTAAAGTTACTAAAATTGATCTGTCAAAAGATGAACAATTTAAAGCAGATTTTAAAAAAATTAGCCCATTTGGAAAGATACCAGTAATTACAGATCATGAAAATGGACAGTCATTATTCGAGTCTGGTGCAATACTTATATATTTAGCTGAAAAACATAACAAATTTTATGAAGCAAAAGATAGGCATACCATAAACCAATGGTTGATGGCGCAGATGGGAATTATAGGACCAATGATTGGACAGCATCATCAGTTTCATCATTACAATCCTGGAAAAAGTGAATTTGGAGAAGAAAGATATTTTAAAATTACAAAAAGAATTTATAGCGAATTAGATGAGAGATTATCTTCATCAAAATACTTAGCTGGAAATGAATACACGATTGCAGATATTGCAACTTGGCCGTGGATAGCAAGGCACGAATGGCATGATATTGGTCTTAATAATTATAAGAACTTAGCTAGATGGTATTTAGATATTGCAAATAGAGAAGCTGTTGTAAAGGGGTACGATCTTTTAAAAGATGGCTCTGAGATACCAAAACCTTAATTAAAAATTTCCTTTTTTAGTAGAGCCTGGATAAAAAATTCCTTGCAAATCTTCATTTGCTTTCTTTCTTATTTTTATATCTTCTTGATCCATTAGCATACTCGGTCTTTTAGTATGTTGATGATATTTAAAGGTATCATCTCCTCTTGCTTGCTGAACATACATTTTACCTAAAACTTGATTTACATTACTGCCAATATAGCTTTGAACTACAAAACCAATTCTTCTATCATTACTTTTGTTTAGTCCTGAACCATGAACTATTGTTGGATGATGTAATGACATTTGTCCTGCTTTTAAAACCAAAGGTGTTGTTTTATCTAAGGGAACATTTTCTACAGTTTGACCTCTTGTTAATAAGTTACCTTCATCATATTTTTGTTCATGATGTCTGATGTTAGCTTTATGTGAACCAGACCACATTCTCATACAGCCATTTTCTTCGTTAGCATCAGTTATTGCTAACCAAGCAGTTACCCAATTATGTGGTTCTAATCCAATATATGTTGCATCTTGATGAAAACTTACAAATCCTTTTTCATAAGGGTTTTTAATAAACAAAGTTGTTCCACAGATAAGAATATTTTTTCCAATTATACTCTCAACAGCATCTAGCATTTTTGAGTTATGGCAAACTTCATCAAGTATGGGAGCTGTCTCTTATACACATCTGACGCTGCCGACGACTCCTT